>ENA-UOTX01001489-UOTX01001489.1-compost-metagenome-genome-assembly--contig:-NODE-1489-length-17160-cov-17.424750_pt1 | contig 17160 bp, 10 predicted proteins | sample MGYA00238143_ERZ746982 | MGnify/ENA primary metagenome ERZ746982 (study PRJEB28758, sample SAMN06268862) | compost metagenome | isolation source: single cell | place: USA: California, Emeryville, Joint... | reverse complement strand
TATATTCTGGAATTCAAAAAAATGCTTAAGGCCTTTTTTTTTCATTTTGGGCAGATATTCAGATTCTGAGGAAATATGAAGTGAATTTTAGCCTGTAATTTGCTAGAAAATATTATGTTAAATACAAGTATCTTGCGGGAAAAAAGACTCATTAAAATCTTTCATGGAGAGAAATTGCAACCATGACATGATAAAAACCGCTCATGGCAAAATTCACGATGCAAAAATCTTTTGATCATTCATAGTCATCATCTATTTGTATGCAATGATCAAACTTAAGCTTCTCTCCTTTCAACAAACAACTTTCAGCTAAAAAAAGAAGGAATATTTTTGTCAATGCAACCATAAATTTGCAGATTTGAAAGGCAATTCCTGATCACTGTTACATAGTTATACATTTAACTAAAGCCATCTAACAATTATCTGCTGTCCTCACAACTTTCTTTCCTCAATATTTTTGTGTTAAAAACTTTTTAAACTTGCAGTAGTTAGCTTATAAATGTGTTTTTACAGACCTTCAGATTAGATCACTTAACATTCCTTCTTACAATCTCAAAACCATGTCCTCTGTTCTCTCGCAAATACCCCAACAACGTATGAAAATAAACAAACGGCTTCACTCTATTCGATTAACTTAAATCCTTTACGACGACTAAATTTTAATCTAAAACACATTCAAAGCCATGAATAATGCAGGTTCACCATTTTTCTCTCCAAATCCGCTCTCCTAACACCCTTTTTCCTCTCCAATCAATAGACCCAGACGCAGACGCCCAACAGGCTGGAAATGACGCCCGCCAGAAAGCTAAACGAAGATCCAAAAACGATGGTGATGATAGAAACTTCACATGCGGCTGTGGCAAATCCTATCTGAGCTATCCCGCCCTCTACACCCACATCAAAACAAAGCACGATGGTGTCGCTCCTGCAGGCACATCACAAAATCAAGTCAACGGAAAATCTGGACGAGGGCGCCCTAAGGTATTCACATTTCCCTCAAAAAAATTCAAACCTTGCTAACCGCTCTCTTTTTTACAAACACACAGAAGGAAGATAGCGCAGCGAAGCACAAGGACGAAGAAGCTGAAGAGGAGAGCGTCGATCTTTCAAACAGTCTCGATAATTTGATCAGATTTTTAAATGAATTGGCAACCAGAATCGAATATGACGGGCAGGTACACTTTTTTCCCCTTCAGCCCTTGTAAGCATAACGGAACATCTCCCTTAGAAAATTGATGACGATAAGAACTCGCTGGTCACAAAGGAGCCTGAAGTAGACCCAATCAAGCATTTCCCGCTAGACATATTTAAACAGCGGGAAGAAGACTACTCGATTGTCCTTGATTATCTTAAGCAAATTAAGTCTGGAAAGATGCCCGCTGAGGATATCGTTGATCCAAAGACCGATCTCAAGCAAACTCCCATTAGCAAAATTTTCGCTTTGTATCTTCTAGAGGTGTCGCCGCACCTACGACGGGAGTTTTACCGAGAGTTTGCCTTTTTCGTTTTGATGTACAGAAAAGCTTTGAATAAAATTGGATGGGAAATCAAGTCCAAGCTTTCTGGGAAAGGGCAGGATGAAACTAAGGAGTTTAGTGAAACGATCAATGGAGAATACATGCCAGAAATTTGCAATGATTTCATTACGGAAATACTTCAGGACTATTTGAAGACGTACGATTTAAAGGGATTCAAGGTTTTAGGACCTGACGTCTTTCAAATAAGGAACGCGGTTTTCTTGACACAGCACTTTTGCAATTGGTTAAACTTCCAAAAGTACACGCATTCACGTCTTGTGCTGAACCCGGAAGAGAATTAGTTCTTGGCTGTTGGGGATTATATTTTTTAGAGGATTGAATAATTTGGAAATCTCAAATTATTTGTTAAGTCTGTATGATTAAATGTTCTCGTTTATTTGAGTGAGGCAGGTCTGTTGTATCAATTGGCATTTCCTCGAGGAGAAGAGGGAATTTTTTCTGGAAATGCAGAAGATTCAATGCTGAGTTTTCGAGTGTATGACTAAGTTTATAAGTATATTTGAAAAATCCACACCTGGTTAAATTGCATTCATTTATTCATTCTTGAAGGGAGCGGATAATGAAACTGTTTCTAATAAGCCGGTTAGCGTAACAACGATATTTGTCAAGTTTTTTAGAAATAGGTTATTAGTCCTGTGCAAGATTTGAGTGTTGTTTTGATAATTCATTCATAAAACATCGAGAAACATTGTATTTTCGGATTTCCAAGAGCAACGACGTTGGGCTTTTCATTTTGTAACACAAGCAGGGCGGTTAAAAGAGTGGGTCAAAGCGATGTTGCTTCAATGATCAAATGGTGACATTGTAACGTCAAGCGGCAAGAGAGAATATGAGGATAGCACTGCTCTCTTTACCTAAGAAAACCAAAGATCCCAAACCCACCCTTTAAGGAGGAAAAGAAGAAAAAAGGGGTTTAATTAAGACATGTTCAAATAATTAAAAAAAGAGGTTCTACCGAGACTCGAACTCGGATCACAGGATTCAAAGTCCTGGGTGCTCACCATTACACCATAGAACCTACTGATGAATTATCCGAAGTTTATCGAACATCACATTGAGGATTCTGTTTAGCAATAGAATCGAGATTTATTTTTTCATATTATTTCAACTTCACATAAGCCAACAGGAATCTTTTCTTGATGCTTCCATCTCTTATAATGCAATTTGAGTACAATTAGACCATATTCTAACCAATCTGTCATTATTTATGTATGAGTGAGCTGAGAGCAAAGTTACTGACTTACTTTATTAGCAAGAAAGAGCAAATTCGAGTTGATTTATCTATGTGACTATTGATGTGTATTGTTTTCCTCTTATCCTTGAAATTCGCATTAATTTCTCATCATCATCATATGTAATAAAGATCTTTTTGTATTTTCAGTTTGTTTTTATCCAAAATTTAATGTAAATTTCGGCTGACATCAGAGTATATTTTAAGGACACTTTTCCCATAATTTAGAAAGATTCAATTCAGAAAATGCGAAGACATTTTTTAATATATTTCATTTGCGATACTCATACATCGAGTGGATTGTTAGCACTATTATTATTACCCTTTACTCTTTGCAGCAATCAAAACGAACTCCTCATAAGCAACTCGAAAGCATGTCAGAGGTTTAATGATATTGAACGATTGCTAAGGGTTGAAGCAGTACGTCCGCTCTGGCAGCAGTGAATTGCAGAAGAAGAGAAGAATGTCTAGTTTTGGCGAAAATTGATTTGATTCAACTCGCAAATTATTAAATTATATATGAACATTCAGAGAAATTTGAAATAATAGATGACTTAATATAGGAAGTAATAAAATGGCAAACACTAAATTACAGTAGAAAATTAGTTGAAGAAGTACATTTCAAGTACCAAACCCGTGAGCAGCTCTCTCTTCATGATTTCAATAGCCAAATAATCTTCGATTCCTTGCATGAAATTCCTGAATGTTAGTAATCTTTGCTAATCCAATTTTAGTTCTAAAAATAGATGAGCTACTAAAATTAAACTAATTTTATTTCTGATCAAAAGTCCGAATCCTCTGCTATTCCGTATCGCCTTCGTCGGGGGTTAGTATTACAAAATCAACCAACAGATGTCCTTTCAGGTTGAGATAATAAAGGAGGAATAGATATCACTATTAGAAGATGACTTGGATCAAGAGCCAACAATATCTTATCTCCTAAATTTCCAAGAGAATTGTCCTTCAAAAATAAAATACAGATTCATCCGATGAGCAACTCCTTGTAAATTTGTCAGTATAAGAAGGTATACTTTCTTTCACAAGCAGCTGGCCTCATAATAATACCCAGAAACTTTCCCACATAGCTCGAGATTTTGATCTGTTTTAACGTAACAAATTAAATTTTACATTTTGAATCAGCCTTTATTCCATGGGAGCAGACTGTTCAAGTTGCAATTGTAAGAAAGATGAAAACCAATCCGAATTCTATCTTCCTTCCGTAAGCAGACTCCTACCAACACTATTCAAATTACTTTCAGAAAGATGCCTTAAACGCAGACCACCTGAATTATGAAGTATTCAGAACAATAGACATGAACAAAGCACATGATTCACATGTAACACCTCTCACGCCATTCCCATCATCTGAAAGTCTTAATTAGCAAATTCCTGAGAAGGATAAAAAGAACTACAACTCAAATTCTGAGTCATACTACAAGGAGCACTCTGGACAAGAGCAAAGAGTATAAACATCATTGAATTTCTAAGCTCATGCGTTTGTTCCTTTGTTGCCACTAGGGTGTAAAACGTTATTTTGATTCATTTGAACCAGAAGTCTTCGGCGAGACCCCTATGCCTTTGAAACGAGAGAAAAGGCCGCCTTTTACATTCCGTACTGGGGCTGTTTATACCGGCGAATGGTTTGGAAACATGCGAGATGGATATGGGATACAAGTTTGGCCTGATGGAGCTAGATATGAAGGTGAATGGAAAAATAATAAAGCACATGGCAAAGGGAAATTTTATCATGTGGATGGAGACACTTTCGAAGGTCAATGGGCTGATGATAAAGCAAATGGCTACGGTATCTATGTGCATTTGAATGGAGCGAGGTATGAAGGGCAGTGGAAAGATGATTTTCAAGACGGGTACGGGATTGAAACGTGGAAGGATGGCTCGAGATTCGAAGGGTATTACAGATGCGGGAAGAAGCATGGACAAGGGACTTATATATGGGCTGATGGGTCGAGATACGTAGGGAACTGGGTTGAAAACCGCATAACTGGCTATGTAAAGTTAATTTGATGGGATTGAATGTTTAATTTGTTGATAGGGTGTGTATACTTGGAGTGACGATAGAAGATATGAGGGAGAGTGGTTGAACAATAATATGCATGGCAGAGGAGTGTATACGTGGAAAGACGGGAGAAAATATGAAGGAGAGTACCTGCATGATAAGAAACATGGATATGGAGTATATACATGGGCCGATGGGAGAAAATACGAGGGTGAATGGGCACATGGAAGACAGCATGGCAAAGGTAAATATGTAACGGCAGATGGCACTGTTCGGTTGGGTATTTGGGAAGAAGGGAAGCGAATACAATGGCTGGATGAAAATAATTCTGAAGACACGCCTGATCCGAAATTTGTGATGAAAGCGAACTACTTACGATAATGGTTAATTAATTAAAGATTTTGTAGCTATTGTATGTAACTTGGAGCTATGCTGGAATAATTGTATTATACATGTAATGGATGTATTTGACAAATGAAATTTTGACGTTTATACCATTCTCATTCAAAGATAGCAAGCGGAATAGTTGTGAGCCATTGTATATGAACCTTCTAAAGTCAATGATTTAGGTAGGGCGAAGAAATTATTGATTTTTACTCTGAAATTCTAGTCGGGAATAAATTTTATCCAAGCAGAGAGATAAGAGCAAGATCCAATAATACTAAGCCCAAAGACCAGACCTGCATCATCATCATGTACGATTCTGAATATATACCGAAAAATACATATCGTCAACAGGATGAAACAAACAAAGACATCTTTCTTTCTGAAAATTTCGTTGTGAAAAGAGATATTTCGATATATATTGCAAAACACCCCGAAAACGTAGGGGAAACGAAAGCAGAACTCGACCATGACGAAAATTTTAGTGCCGAAAATAAAGAGCACCAATCAACAGGACAATTCCCAAACATAAAAAGCAACTCAGACAATCTATCCTATAGTGAAAGTGGTATCTCTGCTCAGGTCCATGATAAAATAGTCTCAAAACCAGGGTCAGTGATCAACGCCGAGGAGAAGGTTGAACAAGCACAATCAATTATCTTATCAAAGGAACAACTCTGCAAAATTCAGCAGGAGCCAGAAAGCAATCACCGTCACAATGAAAACACACTAAAGAATGAAGGAACAAAGGATGAAGGTGATCAGAAGGAGCAATCTTCTAAAACGGTTTCGATGATTAAAAGTTTGAATGACATTTCAGAAGTGTCGAGTGCAATAGTACAAAAACCTGGATTAGATAGTGGCAAATGTAACACCGCTGAACACAAACTTGGATCCACTGCACAGTTCCCAACCATAAATATGCCAATAAGCGATTGCCCCTCCAATAAAATCGGTGCTTCAGTTAAGATCATAGCTGATAATGATGAATCTAGAATAAACTCAAAACCAGGGTCAATAGTTGTGGTGGATACTGAAAGCAAGGTTAAGATGGTAGATTCGATGATTATATCACTAGGTCATCACAACAGCCCGCCTAAGGATGAAAAAGTTGAAAGAGAGCAGAAAGGCCAATCTCTTCAAATAATTTCCATGACAAACCCGAAGCCATCTCCTGTGAAAAATTTGAATGATATTTCGCAGGTACAGAGTCAGATAGTGCAAAACCCAGCTTTGAGCAACCATGGTAAAGATCAGTCTCAGTTGATAAGTGATGAAACCACTTCAATAGTCAAGTCAGGTCCCTATAAAAACTTGAGTGACATTTCGCAGGCATCAAGCCATATTTATTGTAAGCCTAACATCGAAAACGAGGAAATCCATAAATCTGGACTAAAAAGAGGTGACTCTTCTCCAGCACAAAACGAAGAAGAAAAAGACAAATCACAAGGAAAAGAAACCAGAACTGACTTGAATAATAGAGGGACCCCATTCAATTTACCAGAAACAAGCGAGGTTTCCGTTGTACATTTAGATCCCACGAAAAACAAACTCGCTCAGCGTTATAATGTCACTATAACTGAAGACCATTTACTCACTTTGCGAGATGGCTCGCGAAATATTGGTGAGATTTTGGACTTCTATCTCCAATATCTTGAAGAAAAGGTCACGAAAGGCCTTGGACTACCTCGAACCTATTTATTCAAAGCGATTAGGGCAAAAGATTATCCCCTTCTCTGTGCTGATCCAGGAAATTTTGCTTACAATTATAATCCAGATGAACCGCCTCTTCTTGATCAGTTCGAGAAGATGATATTTTTAATCAATCAACCTCAACTTACAAACGATTGGTATCTTGTGACCTACAGCAAAGAGAATGGCTTTCTTAGGATAATGACTCCTGAGGGACCTGAATCTCGTTTGGGAAAGAGCAAGGTTATACTTAAGTCCGATGAAAAAGATGAAATCCTTTCGAGAATTACTGCATTTCTGCTTGCAGACTTAGAGAATAAGCAGCCCGGAGCTTCATGTGAAAAGATTGAACCAAACTATGAAACAAGTTTTCCTGTTTGCGAAAACCTTGAAGAAAATTATGGTTTTTATATTTTAGAGATGATGCGGAGAGTGTTTTATGGAGTACCTCTATCACAGGCATTTGCAGGTCCAGATGTTGTTAAATTCAAGTCGAAGTTTTCTGAGTTTATCAAGTATTTCGGAGATCAATCTGATAGATTTCTTAGATATGATAAGTATGTATGATTGGTTGGTCTGCGTCTTATTGTCAATTCGAATATTTTTTTAAAGTCAATACAAAATATGCCATTTAATATGGAGAATTTCATACTGAATGTGACTATTACAGTAACTCAGTATTCCCATTAGAGTCTCTTACTCAGAAGAGAGGTATTAGATGCTGATTTCTATTTTCTATTAAAGAAAGAATTATTTTTACTCATCAGCAGAATTAAATAATTTGATGAAATGACTCTGAAGTTACTAAATAAATTTTAAGTGTGGTCTTATTCAGAAACACCTAGGAGATGGACAGTAGAATTAAGCCCATATTTTCTGGCAGAAACGACAGTCAAGCGAGTACTCTTGCGAGTTTTGGAAAGGCTTCTTTGGTTGGTACAGGCAATTATGGTGCATCAGGAAATCAAACGAATAATGGTTCCCAGCCTCCAATTGATTATGATGTTGCGCTGAAATTCTACGAAGGCCCTAATAGTTCCAGTTCTGGCAAAAATTTCTCAAACGATACTGACAAGGGCTTAAATAGCACTGCAGCGACACTTCTAAACACTCAGAGAGCAGATCAAGCTTTTCAAGAGGGAGATAGATCGCAAACAGACGGTTTTAATAATGCTAAAACGACGGCGCAATTGCTTGACTCTGGAAAGCATTTCCTATCAACCGCAAACACGTTACATAGCGATGATATCGATCATAGCCGAGCTACAATCAAGCCGCACAACCCTTATCAAAACCATACAGGAAGCTCGCAGCTCTTCGCAATCAAAGCTCAAATCAGCCGTGATCTCGCAAGCACCCACAGGACACTCGACAATTATGTACCTTCCAATATTTGTTAGCACTATTCATAAATCAATATTTCTTTCTAGCCCTCTCCAGGACAGCCTTCTACTCATTATGGCAGCAAGTCCTACCGAGTCCACGGACTAGCATCATCTATGGAGAATCCTCTCGCTGTCAGCTCAATATTTTCGAACCCACCACAAGTTACTAACAGATATACAAGCAGTTTTAGCGCATCTCCTGAAAAAACGGGTTATAGCCACTCAAACTATTCGACCTACTCGCCAGATGTTCAAAAACTAACAATACTCCCTGAAGCGAACCCTGCTGCAGAAAAACTAGACAAAGCAAAGAGATTTCAAAACGAACTTGAACTGAGAAAAGAGTTGCTCATCCAGATGGAAGAAAGAAAAAAACGTGAAGAGGAAGCCAAGAGGAAAAACAGATTAGAAGAGGTTATGCAGGAAGAAAAGATTAAAAAGGAAGTTTCAGAATTTGAACGGGTTTATGGAGTCAAATATGAAGGGCTTGAGGCAAGGAATTTGAACCTGAGTTTAGCATCTGAACTAGAGAGAGAAAGAGCGCTCAAGAAGAAGAAGGACTTGTTTGCGGCGCTTGATACTTTGAAGCCTTATGCTAGGAAACCTACGAAAAAAAGGCCAAGAACGCCGATTGAGGAAGTCGAAAGGCTTTTAAAACTGGAGAAAGTCGACATCAAAAAGGTCGAAAATCCGCAGCAGCTCATCCAGAAGATACCCTATGCGATAAGCAAACAAATAAATGAGCTCGTAGATCAAGGGTTAAACCCGTTCAGAGGAGAGATGCAAGAAGAGCAGAAAAAGCTCAGTCTCCAGGTGGCAGCTCTTCAGACCCAGGCGAGAATTCTCGAGGAGGAGAAACGAAAAAGGCAGGTGGAAGTGGAGACTCTGAGAATGAAACTCAGACAAAACGAAGCCATTGAAGCGAAGAAGCAAGCTGCAATTTACACGGATATCATTAAAAAGCAAAAGGACCCGATTTCTATCTACAACACCGATACGACTGTGGATCCAGAGGTGGAAGAAGAAATCTATTCGCTGAGCTCGAAGCTTAAGAGAAAAGGCTACTGGAATAACCTGGGGAAGAAGCGCGAGCAAGAGATCGACAACGAGATTCGGTCAAGCTCGAATCTTTATAGTTTAACTTATAAGGGACAGATTCTCAATCCTGAAGAACTTGAATATGGGTACCTTAATCCTAAAGGAGTGGAAAGCCGGCCGAAATACAGTGTTTTCGCAAAGGAGGGAAGACGGAATGGTTTAGAGGATCCATATGGTGGAGGAGGCTATGATATGATCCCGTCGCAATTGCAAGATGATGAAGTCATGAATGATGCTGTGAACTTACTAAAGAAAAATAAAGATCGATTGAAATTATTGGATGAGATCGAAGATCCTGATGTGAATAAGCTAGGCCGAATCATTGATTCGGTTGAATTTGGAAATGATTCGCGTTATCAGAATGAAAGGAATCGGGATGAAGGGTTAGAAGGGTTGCGAAATAGGTATCTGGGTGATTACAGCGACTCGCTGATAGAGAAAATAAGCAGTGTGGGTGGTTTTTATGCTTAAATTTGTGTGTATGATCAATTTTTTGTAAGAAATTGCCTTTCAATTTTTTTCTAGAATGTATTAAGATACTTTTTATCAAATAAAACGATTACTTCTTAACCGAAGAGATATGCAACCTCTAAACGTCGTATTGATGCCAGTCAAATACAGGCTAACAATTCAAATTTTCAAGTTTTCAATTGCATGAGGTTTTAACTCTCTCTTATCAGTGTGAAATTCAGCTATTAAGGAGATAAATATAAATTGCGTCTAACAGCTAGTTACTACAAATTTAATTTTATTAACACCTGCCTAAGTATGAGCAATCTTCGTGAGTTTTCTGTCTGTGGAAGCTCCGTCTCAGCCGTAAGTCAAATTGACGACTTGTACTATGATGAAGATAAAGAAAGCATCGTTTCTGTCAAAGTTATGCACTCAGCAAATCTCAAATCCATGCAGGTATATGAAATAACTCGTTTTCAGAATCCTCATCAAAGCAAAGGGCCTGCAACCTTTCCACGAGCTTTTGGAACTGACACTCTCAGACAATTCTATTGAAAAAATCGAAGCTTTACAGCCGTTGATCAATCTGCGAGTGCTCAATCTGTCTTGTAACAGAATAAAGAAGATAGAAGGGCTGACAACGCTAACCAGACTTGAGAAGCTGATTCTATCATCCAACCGCATCACATCACTTCATCCCCTTTCACAAGTAAATCCTTCATAGCAACAATGTTTAATCTGCGATCGCCTAGATTGGCGGCGAAGATTATTCGCTGACATACTTCGATGTAAAAGACAACAAGCTCCGAGACCTCTCTGAATTGCAGCATTTAAATTGGTAAACTTCTTATGTTTTCCAAGCAACTAATCGCATTACTAGTCTCATTAAACTTAAAGAGCTTCACCTGACGCTAGAAGAAGACTCGAACCCTATTTTTCAAGATAAGGCGCGATATATTAGGATGCTATCGATGCAATCAATCGTGGCTCAGTTGCAAGTAAAGCTCAGTTAAAGTCCAGCGCATGAATAATGTTTGTTGTTTAGAAAATAGATGGGAAAACCTCAAAAATATTTTTTAGTGCCGGTAACAGTGCAAAGAAGAGCCAAATAGATCTCGGCGACGATTTTCAAGAGGAAAGTTTCTCAGAAGATATCGAGAGCATCGACAGACAGCATTGGAGCCCTGATTTCGCTTCCAGTCCACCTAAGCAGAAGCAAATAGAAAACCGCTTTATGGGCTCTTCGAATAAGTCGCGGTCAAGACCTCCCACGGACAGAGCTTTGAGATCATCATCGAAAGAGAATATCGAAAGCCCATACAGCGCAAATTACTTTCTGGAGAGCAAATCCGGCAAGCAGACACAAAGAAGTGTAGAAAAGGAAGGGAACCACACCCTGAACGCGAGAGTTGCAAAGCTTGAAAAAGATCTCTTGATGCTCTCGAAGGAGAACAAAGAGTACCATGATATAAACGCAGAGTTGGTGAATGATTTGAATGCAAAAAATCGCGAGTTGGCTGATCTCACGAGCACTATATCAGCGCTTATGAATAAGAAAGGCAAAAAGCACCGCCCTGAAGGAGGATTTCAGGAGTATTTTGACGAGCAACCCAAGGAAAAAGCCAAAGGCAATAGGCAGAGAAATTTAGAAATAACCAGACACTCAGAGAACATGAGCCCTTTGGTAAGCGAGAGGAAAAGTTCACGATACTACAATGAAAATCCATTTTCGAGAGCTGAGCCGGAGAATGACCGACCCTCTCCTTATGACAAAAACCTCTGGAGTAAGTACGAAGAGCTCGAAAAAGCTTATCGAGAGCGCTGTAGAGACATCGTTGCCTTGGAGACGCGGAATAAAGAGCTTCTTGCAATCGTGAAGGATTGGGAAGCTCGATTCAAACAGAAAGCTGAGCAAGAAGAGGCTCAAGTGAGCCAGCGACTGGCTGAGCGAGAGAAGGAATTTCAGAAAAAAGCAGTTGAGTTGAGGGAGAAATGTCATCAAGACCTCAGAGTCCAGGAAGAGAAATTCAAAGAAACGATGGATACGCTGGAGGCTGAGTTTAAAAAGATACTGATAGAGAATCGTGATAAGATAACTGAGCTGAAAAGCCGCTATCAAGAGAAATGTGAGGCTGCGTTCCATTCGGAAGATGCCTTAAGGTGTCAAACTAAAGAAATTGAAGAACTCCAGAAAAAACTTCGGGAGAAAGACAGTCAGAACAGAGCGCTGCAGTTAACAGTAGAAAAGCTAGAGAAAGAGAATAACAAGCTCGCTGATGAGGTATTTTCTTTCTTGTTCTCGGCTCTAACCCTATTCATTCTTAGCTCACCCAATACCGATCATCCGGTCCCACTACAGCACAAGGAGGGTTTGATAACTCAAGTTCTGTGCTTAAAACCTCAAGAAGAGACTCACGGACTAAAGGCTATCAGGGTGAACCCGAGAATTTTAGTGATGCGGTCGAAGACCAAGCCTTATCTCACAAAGGAGAGAGATTGGACACTGAAGCTGCGAACAATAATGAAAAAGGAGGAGGATTAAATTCGCTGAGGAGAAGCCCAAACTTTAATGAGAAGAAGGATGACATTGCAGACCTTTTTGAGACCCTTCATGAGAAAGAACACGCAATTCAGGTGCTTCAAAAAGAGCTTCAATCTCGCGACCAAGAGCTTGCTCGATCGCGGGAGAGATTGGTTGAATCCAGGCACACTTACCACGAAGAAATCGAAGATCAAAGGAAAATCAATCGGCATCTGCAAGCGGAAATCGACAAACTCAAGGAACTGTTTCAACGACGAGAGAAGGACTTAACACCAAGTAAAAACGACATACAGCAAACAAAGGAGAATACGAGATTGAAGAAGGAGATGCTTTTACAATTGGAGAGAGAAAACCAGGAATTAAATGAAGAATTGGAAAATGCACAGGAGAATTTGAAGGAACTAGAAGAAAATTTGAATGAGACTAAGGCGCTTGCGGCAAGGCATCAGAATCGCGCTCAAACGCTTGAAGAAGAGCTCAGGGCCCGCGATTCTGAAATAGAAAAGAAGTTAAAATTCAAAGAGAAAGAAGTGGAAAGTTTGCGGAAAAAATTGCTGATGAATCAGCAGGAAATGAAAGGACTTGTACATGAAATCGAAAAGCAAAAGACTATCACAAAGGAAAACATGGATAAGATTAACCTGATGTTTAAATAATTGATCCAGTCTCAAGTGGCCTGCTCTTACGAGGCTGAAGACAACAACTACAACGATTTTATGAATTTTTTCAAACGATGACTGTGGATATTTTTCATAAGTTTTGAGTTGCATATGTTATTATACTCGAATAATCCCTTTCCTTTTTGACTGTTACTAATCTTGCTCTGGCCTTGGAATCATAGGGTGCTTATGTTGCGGTTATATGTTTGTTGAGCAGAGGGAAATTGGAGAGGAATTGGGATTCTGAGGGAGAGTTGTGTGGGAAAAATGCATATGTGCTACAGAAGCATGGTACGTAACTAGGCGTTTTAACATTGAGATCTTGGAAATCCGCATTAGTCTAGCTGGTTAGGATATCAGGCTCTCACCCTGGGGACCCGGGTTCGAGTCCCGGATGCGGAACTTTTTAATTTTTGATGATTTGATGCTGCAGTCGAAATTATTGAGAATTTAAATTTAGAAAACCCGCAAACTAAAGTCTTATGAGTAGCAATCATAGCGTCAATTGCATTAAGTACTTTACAACTTCAATGTTAATCTTTGTATTCAAAATGACTATTAGACGCTAGGGTATTCACCTTATTCTTCGTCTGACTGTTTATATTTGAGATAAATAGCAAATCTGAATAATGGGCGCTGTGATTTTGATTAATAATTTGATTTAAGGAAATTTGAAAAATAAAAGTACAAATTAACTGCATATTGATTTATCAACGACAACATTTTTTTGAGTGCATCAAACAATGCATACGATTCTAGAAATTGCAGCGAGTCTAAGTAATGGGATTTAACCTAATAAAACGATGCGCCAGAATATACACTTTGAATAAAAGAGTTTAATAGTAATACAAAGAAATCTTTTATAACAAATCTCACATTTCATTCTAACCGACATTTTATTTAGTACAACATGACTAACTTAACTTTCGCATTCTGAAGAAATTAGGATTACTATAAATTACTTTCTCTCTCTCTCTCTCACGAAAACGAAATTCTAATTAAATGCAAATTTGTTCGTTAATATTATCAATGAAGACTACATCGCAGTATTTCTTTCAAGAGTTAAAATACAATCCAGAAGTATTCGATTTCAGAAATTAAATTAATTGGTTCTAAAACATCATATTATAATTGCAACGTGTTCTGGTGGAAATGGGTACATCTGTCTTCATTTGTCTCCTGAACAAAAGGACTAGAAGCACATATCTAGCATAAAGCTCTTACATCGAGTTTAAGAAGCTCAAAACTTCGAATTGAATTTGATCTTGGAACTTTTTCAGCTAATCGATATCCAACACATGCCAAAACAGGAAAGATTTAAGTTGAATCACTTTGTGTTTGGAAAAGCTCTATGTTGAATGCAGCTCCTGATGTATCTGCAATTTCCAGTGCTCGCAATTCAAGAGAGAACCTTGTCAGATTTGAGCTATGTCTATTCAATTTCTTCATCATTGTAAGCTTTGGCAGCTCAACTCAACTTAAACTTTTATTAGTTTCAAAGTGGGAAGCTAAGCCAGCTAGACGAGTTGCAATAATTTACTAGGGAAAAAACATCCCAGCAGCCAAAATCAATTGATTTATCTAAAGAATGATTAAATTTTTTTCACAGCAAACAAAAGTGACTCAGGACTCTCTTGGAGTTATGTGAGTCATGGTATTTTGGAGCCAACTTTCATGGCAGTACTGCCAATCCCTAGTGCGGGCTCAAATCTTAGATAGGATACTTAGAATGTTTTTTTTCCATCAATGATCCGATCATGCTTTTTCAGGTTTCTTTTTGTGAAATTTTGATAGTCATGCTCCGATAAAAACTTTATTCCCGACGGCAGATACAGAAATCATGTGAACAGCTCGAAAGATATTAGCATTCGAGGAAAAATGTGAGATTTCAACTAATAGCAAATAGATTTCGTTATCTACAAGCAAAATGTTATCTCTAGTTATCGGAGTGATCCTGAGCTTCCAATCTTCAATTCATTATTCTCGCAAAGCAGATTATAAAGAATCTTGACATACAAACAAATTATTAGCATAAATTTCAAACTCAATAAACTCACAACACAAAATATCGTATTGTGTAGGCATGCTTGCAACAAGGTCCATTCCGAACATGAATATCCACAAATCTTGCTTCAAGATGATTTTTTAAGGACAATCCATTCGATTTCTCGCCATTTTAGCTCTTATCAGCCATTAATGAGGTACAAGAATGCCAAATTTATCTATTACTCATAAACTCTAGATTCCTATACACAAGAGAGTAATCATATTCAGGTCATAATGAAAAGCGGATGACCATCACACCATAAGAAAATTCATCCAAAGAACTCAATATTCACATAGCGAAAAGATTCGCATTATGACAAACTCGTTAGCGGCCTAATGATATGTGAAAGATATACTATACATTTTTCGGTGATGATGCTCTAATTAGAAAGCAGATACAGAAGTAGGAGATAAATTTCTCAGGGCTAGCATCAGATTTTTCAATTTGATCAATTTCAAATAAATTATATCGGCGTTTTTTTGTTGTTGTTGGAAATATCATCTCATAGACATGATGATTCAATCAACTATAAAACAAAGCAAATGCATTGAAAAGGTGATGACAAGTGTCCGACACATTAAAAAGGATTATCATTTCTGAACTAATTTACATTTAGAAAAGTATGCTAGTATTCTATTTAATGAATAGGGGAAGGTTCAATGACTGTTAAGATCGAGAGCCGTTAAAAGTCACTAGTAAAAAAGCTGTTTTCTAATCTCTGCTTTAAATCTTGGTAAACCTGAACATACTTCTAAGCACCTTATACAGACAAGCTTAATTACCTGGTCAGTTTCCAAAAGATTATTTTCTATCGCGATTACTGGCGCTATTCCGGTTTGGGCCAGCGTAAATACATGCTGATGTTCCATTAACAGATGCTCTGGCCTATACAGTAAAATATTTTAACCCACAAATTAAGAAAAAATACTGATTGACACTGGCATGAATCGAATCATTGTTTGATAGCTTTATAACTTTTCTTTTCGGGTACTTTTGATTTAATTAAGAGGACATAACTTGGATTTATCTAATACTTCAACTGTCGAATCCCTTTTTTCATCACTCGCGTCGCTATTTGAATCCTTTCGCCGACGCTGATATTTCATAACTCGCCCACTAAATCTGTTGAAGTTCAATCACTATAGAGCATTCCTTACCATTGGCCCTTTTGAAATTTAGGATGAGAGTAGATGAGCGTATCAGAGAGCATATTCTCTTCGTTTTTTGTGTAAATTTTGCGGAATTTGCAAATTAATAGCTGGAAAGGAGCATTTACGAAGGATAATTCAGTTTCATTGTACTTGTCGGAGAAAAGAATTGAAGTCAGGACACATCTCAAATAGCGGAAGGACAGAGTCTCGAAAAAGATCGCAAACTTGAATCTTGAAGCTCCGACCGTCCTCGCTCCAAGCGATCGCTGGAACGAATTGATCGGACTAGAAAACATAACAAATCAAGCTACAATTCCCGAACTTTGTTTCTTACTTCAAGAACTTTTCGAAGAGTCGCTCGGAAGCTCGATCTAATTTTTTTGGGGTTAGCTCCTTCCATAGTGCTCGCTTGAAGTCTGCGCTCGATCAAATTTTTTATAAATTTAGTTAAACTTCTGTAAAATTATAACGCACTATACTCATGGAATGGGTTCATCACTCTGAAATCAAAATTCAAAACCTTAGTGCGTAATATTGAAGATACGTGGTGATGGTAATTAATAATTATAAGTTCGTTTTGTTTAAATAAACACTTTTATTATGTTGGTTGGAAAAAATTTCTGAAAACTCACTGATAAAATATTTCTGGAAAAACGCAATCGAGAGAAGGGAGGTGTATAAGCTTTCAACGTGTCACAATGAATAAATCCTCGAATCGTTTTAGTGGCTCAACTCTTTTGAAGTAGCTCTAAAGCTTCAGGATGAATATGTAGAAACAAAACACGAGAGAGTATGAAAATTAGCGTTGGAATCATGTTAACTGCTCGTTTTGTACTAGTAAAGTGATGAGAGCGGCATCTCAATCTGATTTAGCTTTAGTTTGCATTTCAAGGGTTTAGTTACAATCGAGTGACCTTGTTCTAGCTGATGGATGGTATGCTATTCAATGCGCAAAGTTTTGCT
>ENA-UOTX01001488-UOTX01001488.1-compost-metagenome-genome-assembly--contig:-NODE-1488-length-17183-cov-11.518181_pt1 | contig 17183 bp, 13 predicted proteins | sample MGYA00238143_ERZ746982 | MGnify/ENA primary metagenome ERZ746982 (study PRJEB28758, sample SAMN06268862) | compost metagenome | isolation source: single cell | place: USA: California, Emeryville, Joint... | reverse complement strand
GAACGAAGAAGTGAGTCATTGATTTTGTTTTGTCCTGAAGGTGACAATTTGTGCATGAAGGTTGAAGGATCGAAAGGCTTTTTACATGATTGTGAAGGACAGAGGACAGTTCCAGACTGTTGGAATTTGAGTTCGGATATTTGAGTATCAATCCAACTGGTAAGACATCCATCACAGAAAATGCAACTGCAAGGGAGACTTTGATCCGGAATGATGGCTTCAAAGCAAATTTGACACGTTAGCAACTTAACGTTTTTTATCTTCTCAGAGAGTTCAGCTTGCATAAGTTTTTTACGTATTGTTTGGTTTTATTTAAATTATTTCTGATGAGTTACCTCTAATTAAAAGTGTCGTGTGATCTTGATTCTGAGAAGACCGATGTGAAGTTCTCTGACCGGAAGTCTAATTACGGTAACATTCTGAAACAACAAAATTAACTTCAGGTAGTTACAACTACTAATTCTTTAGAAATGAGGAGAACCCTCGAAAAGGTAGGCCTGAGATTGATTAAAACTCTTTCTCAATGAAACTTGTTTTCTGTGTTTCTTAAAACAAAACTGATCTGTTTGAAAAAAAAAAAATAGCAGTTAGTTGTTATCGGTGAATAGTGAATATCAATCATTCACTTGATAAATTGCTGGTAAGTTGCCTTCAAATAGTCAAGTAAGCCATCCAATATATGACTAATTCACAATGAATTTAGCACACATACCTAAGACGGAGTGTACTGCGATAGGAATGATGAAGAAATGAAAAGATAGAATTGGAGTAATTGCGAGAAGTTTTCATAATCATATCCAAATATCTTTAGCATACTCGAAAGTTGTTGACTTTTAATGTTTAATGCTTTGAAAATAAAGGGTGGTTGAGAATGTCTTGAACTATTTACAACTTTATTAGATACCTAATTGATGCGCGCTAGATAATCAAAAATTTGCTCTGATCTATCGCTACAAATACAGCTCTTGTCCCGAGTGAAAGCTTTCAATAAAAAGAAATTACAACAAATCTTTCTTTGATATCATTTTTCGCAACTATCATCAAAGTTGGTCTCATTATCTAAGCGTTCTTACTCAGCTTAGGAAAAGTGTTGTTCATGATAATGAATCATCATCTCTCATCAGATGGGGATGTGGTTCTGATGATTACAATCTCCATATTCTGACTCTGAAATCCGAGCTTACTCGAAATTTTCTGCCGTACTTGATCTCCGTCACCCGATTCATTCACATTTAATTAATCGAACCTATCGAATTTGTCGAGTTGTCCTTAATAAGCTGTAATGAATCACGGATTAACTCATTAAACCCGCTTGAATTTATTTTCGGTTCCTAATCTTATCCTTAAAAACCCGAGTTCAAAAGAAGGATCAATGCACAAACCCAAAGAATGTGCTGAAAGTTGCGTTTCTATTGCGATCTATGAAGATTGGCATTCTTCTGACACAAAATTCTCTTCGAAAAGAGATTTTAATTATAGATTCTCTTTAATTCAACCAACCCGATTGTTAAATTTCATCATTGTCCAGAATTGTCCAGAGTCATAAAAGCTATTATCTAAGTTTTCATTATTCCAGGAAATTTTTTTCCTTTCAAATTCTTGATTTTCAGTAGTGGTATATAACAATCTTAAATCTTATTCTGAGAGAATGAGGGATGCAAATACCGATCCAAAGGAAACGCATCTAAAGCTCAACAACTACACTAGACGGGGGTCCCGATGAAAATTATCAAAAGAACCGTCCGTCAGTTTTTGTTTCTTTTTGGACTGAGTCAATAGTTAGATTTTTAAACTTGCTAAACTTATTATAGGAGTAGCTCCTTAAAAGCATCTCCAATTTTAATTTTGATAAACTTTCATAAACAAAATACTAAAAATGAGAAAGGATGAAACTTTCAAATACTTCAGTTTTATACTTCTGCTGTTCCTGTCGACTTCTTTAGCGCACAGGCACGAGCACAAGTGTGTCCATGACGAGATGAATGTCACTCTTGTTCCAGGAATGGAGCACGAAATAAGCAATTCTGCGTAAAATATGAATATTCATCCTGAATTCAAATATCATCCGCTTTTAGACGTCGTCTGCTTGCTGATTGGGCACCTATAAGAGTCAAGGCTGACTACACGCGTAAACTTTCTTGCTTTTCCTGTGAATTAATGAAAAATGTATAGATCTTTGGAATTTAACTCAACCACACACCGATTACATCAAACATATGCTGGTTCCGGCCGCGATAGAATGGATCCAGAAAACTTATAGCGTGAAACAGTTCACTTCGAACCTTGCAGCACCTACAACTATGACACATTGTCAGAGTATGCAGGTTCCTTCGGCCATTACTGGAGGAAACTCTGTTGCCAATACTGACCTGTACCTCATAATATCCTGGGTAGACGAACCCGATGCCAGTTTTGTTGCAAGAGCCGGAGGTTGTGCTACTGACTCAACCACAAAGAGGTAATAATCGAAAAGCATTGAATAAATTGTCACTAAATAAAATGCATAGACCTTATATCGGCAAATGCGAATTCAATATTCACTATCTGAGCTCTGATGAAAGCGAATGGAGCGGGAATTTAGCAGTTACTCTCCACGAAATCCATCACATTCTTGTATTTAGCCAGAGCTATTACACCAAATATATAGACCCTGCCACCAATGCACTTCTTACGGGAGTCACTGAGTAACTTCCTCTTCCGAAACTTAAATAAACTGTACTTTTTCAAGTGCGATGACCATCGACGGAGTAAGTACCATTGTTTTCAAGCATCCTACTATCGTCGAGGCGGCTCAAGCATATTTTAATTGCCCTTCAATCACCTATGTGCGGCTCGAGAATCAAGGCGGATCTGGCAGCGCGGGCGTCCATTGGGAACGAAAATGGTTTGGAAATGAAGTAAATTCGCTATGAAACTTCTCAACTTACATTCTACTTAGTTCATGACGGCTTCAACATCAGACAGAATGGCTGTCTCGAATATGACTCTCGTTCTAGCTGAAGTAAGCGGTTGGTACAAGCCAAATTACGCAATGGCTGAGCAACTCTTTTGGGGGAAGAACGCCGGTTGCAATTTCTTGACCGGTCCATGTCTTGCAGGAAGCCCGCTAGTTGCACAGTCAGAGGAATTTTGTGCTGTCCCGTCGGCCAAAGGATGTGATTTGGAAGCAAACTCTGCAGGATTATGCTGGACTGGCACTGGGACTTTGAGTAATTCTCTCTGGAATTATTTTGGAAATGGGACATTGGCACCTGATTCATTCTCGGATAACTGTCCAAAAGTTGTAGGTTACAGTAACCGTTTTTGTGGGCCTGGAGGGACAGCAGGCGGTTATTCTCCCGAGCACTTTGGCACGGATAGCGCTTGTTTTGTGAGTGCTATCTTGTATAATAATCTCGTCGACTATCCAGCTCAAGGGCAATGCTATCAATACCAAGTATGATTTAATTTATGTCTCACTCATATAATCAAAACAATTAAATAAATTAGTGTCAACTTCAATCAGATGATACGTATCACGTCAAGGTCTTTGTGGGTACTGAACCATTTACTTGTACAACGAAAGGGCAGACTATTGCCACAACAAGTTCAAGTAATCTATTCATTGAAAGAGGAATTAGATCATGGAAATGCATAATCTAGATTTGAGAGGAAGTTTAACGTGTCCAGACCCCAATACTTTCTGCGCTATCAAACTAAAAACTTGTTCAAAAGCCTGCGCCGGAACTGGAACATGTACAGATGGAGCTTGCTCTTGCCCGAGCGGTAGGATTGGACCCGACTGCTTCCGCTTTACAACAGTACCTCTCAATGACCATTTTCTTGATTTTCACCCTGTCACTTTTTGTTAAAATTAGGTGGAAAATGATCCTAGTTGTGCGTGCTCTTTCCCAAAAGTGAATAGTTACAATGGAGTTTGTATGTGTCCAAACTTCGATTGTTCCAGCGCTACTCAAACCCCAACGGCTTCTCAGTGCTCGGCATGTCAACCTCATTGCACAGCATGTACCGATGTTAACGTTTGCACAGCTTGTGAAACTGGATATTATGTGAACAATGGAGCTTGTTCCTCTTGCAGTAGCGTTCTCACTAACTGTGTCAGCTGTTCCAGTGCAACCACATGTACTCAGTGTCAGAGTTTATTTTCTCTATCAGGCGGACAATGTGTCAGCAGTTGTCCTGCTAATTGTGTCTCTTGTCCAACTAGCAACACCGTATGCGAAACATGCAATTCTGGATATTTTGTTAACTCAGGTTCTTGCGAGGCTTGCTCAACTGGATGCTCCGTATGCACCTCTCCTACCACATGTACAACATGTTTATCAGGGTATACACTCAACAGCGGTGCATGCACTATCAACTGCGCTGCTAACTGCCAATCATGCACAACTCCCAACACTTGCGACACCTGCAATTTTGGCTATTTCAAAACTGCATCCTCTTTGTGTCAAGCATGCTCATCAACCTGCACCACATGCACATCTGCGACTGTATGCACCGGCTGTCTCTCTGGATACACTCTCGCTTCAGGAACTTGCCATATCAATTGTGCTGCCCATTGTGTCACATGCACAACCCCCAACACATGCGATGTATGTGCTTCTAGCTACTTCAAGGATGCAAGCTCGCTCTGTCAGAGCTGCTCAAGCAATTGTCTCACATGCTCATCAGCGGTTAGTTGCTCATCTTGTGCAAGCGGCTACTCAGTTTCTAGCGGCGCTTGCACTCCAATCTGTTCAGCAAACTGCCAAGCGTGTTCCACTCCAAATACTTGTGACACTTGCAACAGTGCTTATTTCAAGAATCCTTCAAATGTTTGCCAGAGCTGCCCTACCAGCTGCACGACATGTTCTTCAACCACTAGTTGCTCTGTATGTGACTCGGGATATTCCCTTGTGAGTAATCTCTGCCAGCCAAACTGCGCTGACAACTGCCAATCATGCACAGCCCCTTATACTTGTAATACTTGCAACTCAGGCTATTTCAAAGCTTCATCCCCTCCATGCCAAGCTTGTTCGACAGGATGCTCTTCATGTACTAGTGGCAGCAGCTGCTCTGCTTGCATCTCAGGCTATCAGCTCCAAAGCTCAGCTTGTGTTCCAATCTGTTCGGATACTAACTGCGCAACTTGCTCAGTTCCTTCGATTTGCACTCAATGCAGGACAGGATACGTCCTCGACACCTCAACACCAACTTGTGTGGCTTGCGCTACTGGCTGCGCGAGCTGCGTCACAGAAAGCACCAACTGTAATGCTTGTGTAACAGGGTACTATTTGTCAGGTTCTACCTGCGTTGCTTGTAAAACCGGGTGCAGTGCATGCTCTAGTGCAAGTGTCTGCACAAGTTGCTCTTCTGGATACCAAGCAAGCGGAACTGATTGCACACCGATTTGCTCTGGAAACTGCACGTCATGCTCACTCCCGAACACATGTGATGTTTGTAATAGTGGCTTTTATCTTAACACAGCTCAAAGCAATTGTGTTGCCTGCACTTCACCATGCAAAACATGTACTTCAACAACTGATTGTCTGTCCTGTGTTCCTCGGTACTTCTATTCATCGAATCAATGTCAGGCATGCGCGCTGGGATGCTATGAATGCACAGATGCTGCAACTTGTGTTGGTTGTGATACTCTTTATGTTTTCAGCAGCGCAACCACTTGCGCGCCGATTTGCTCAAGCAACTGTCAGAGCTGCACGGTTGCGGCCACATGTGATGTCTGTAACGCTGGATACTATCTAAACACTACGACAAAGACTTGTTTCGCTTGTAAAGCAGGATGCTCGGCTTGCTCGAGTGATGGAACATGTTCGGCTTGTAGCAACGGATATTACCTCTTGAACTCAGCATGTGCGGCTTGCTCAACTGGGTGCGCAACGTGTACCGATGCGACGCATTGCACTGCTTGTATTTCTCAGAGTTATGTGCTGGATAACTCAGTCTGTACCTATCAATGTTCTGCTCAACACTGCGAAACTTGCACTGCCAATGGAGTTTGTCAATCTTGCCTGCCTGGCTATTATCTTTCAAATGGACAATGCAACGCTTGCGTTGGAAATTGCAAAACGTGTTCATCTCAATCAGAATGCACTTCTTGTAAAGGCATTACATACTTTGATTCAGGAAGCCAGAAATGCTATCCTTGCAGTAGTAATTGTGAATATTGTATAGATGGTACGACCTGTGTTCAATGCGCTACGAATTATTCAGTTCAATCAACGGGTGCTTGCGCTTTAAATCCTGACGCCTGCGGCGCCTCTACATATTACGATCACACAGCCAAGGCTTGTCTGCAATGTTCAACTGGCTGTATAAGCTGCACGAGTTCGGACAGCTGCGACACTTGCGGGTCCGGCTACTACCTCAGCACTAACAATCTTTGCTCGAATTGCCCAACAGGCTGCTCCGAGTGCTCTGACTCAGAGACTTGTACTGCCTGCTTCTCAGGATACAGACTTAATGGCACAAAATGTGTAAACATCTGCGTCGATAACTGCAAGAGTTGCGAGAGCGGCAACACTTGTGACGAATGCGATAGTGGCTACACCTTGCTCATGGCCTCATGTGTGATATGCCCTGTGAATTGCACTGGCTGCCAAGCCCTGAACCAAACTAATCCTGATTCTTATTTAACTTGTACGGACTGTGTATCTAACTACACGTTGAGAAGTGCAAATAGCACTACTGAGATTTGCGTGCCTGACTCAGGCATGAATACCGCAAAAATTGGAGCAATCGTAGGTGGAGCCATCGGTGGTGCTGTCACTTCAGCTGCTATTGTGTATGTGAACGTGATGAAGACGTGTGCGAAATCTTCAGCAGGGCTAAAAGGGACTTTCAAGCTTTAGAAAAGTTAATTTTGATTAAATATATAACATTTCTGGAATTAGTGATTTAATTCTTGAAAGATTCATCTTGAAGTTTCTAGTCGAAATTTCACAACTGGATATAAGAAACCAGGTCATTGATATTCATATGTATATATAATATATGGATATAAGTATTTGAAAGTCTTTCTCAATCTCAATCATAAAATAAAGCTTCTTCATAAGATTTGGGAGATTATCGATAATTGTAGTGATCATCTTGTGATAAGGATCAAAAACTTCCGAGCTTGTGACAGCATAATATTCCATTTGACACGTCTCAAGAAAACTAGGATATCTCCATTTGAATATTAGTTTATTAAAGTGTTTGAATGAAAATGCTGAGTTGATTGATAAGAAAATTTTATGGCTTGGACTTTCACATTATCGTGAGAAATGCTACAAATTAACTGCTTATCTTTATTGTAAATGCCATCCGATTAGAAGACTAAGTTGTTGTTTAAATAATAGATGAAGAAGCTTCCGGCATTATTGTAAAAACAAAATGAATAGACTTTCTCTAAAGATGTCACATTATTCCAAATAATTTTAGTTCAGTCAGACTGTGAATATTTAATTATGCTAAAAGCATGGTTCTAGTGATTACTATTTTGAGAAGATGTAGTAGGCGTCTCTGTCATTCCCATTTTTATTCGTGTCTAACCCACTTCAATCCAAAAACACCCATCTATTGGAACATGTTTTGAGAGATTCAAGCTACCAGCTGTTCAAGGATTTTTTTGCTCGAGAGCGTCAACATATGATGACCATACAAATCATTTAAGCAGCTAACAGTTGGATTTAGCTGCTACCTAGCACATTTTCGTTTCGCAATTCAGTTTTTCGAAAACCTCTCTACCATATAACAACATCCATATGCACAGAGATTCAGTTCATCATCAAACGAACAGTACATGAATTTGCCAAAATCTAATAAGGCAAGAAAGGATAATACGCCAGCATAATTCTACGTAACACACTCGTGCAATTGTGATTGAGAATATCTTGGAAATTTCCCACAACTGTAGATACCTCTTTAAAACATCTATGATATCCACACACGCATGTCTGCTGTGCTGCAATATAAGCTGCGACAAACGCATTCTATTGAAAATGGGTAAATAATTCAGTTTATTCTTGTAAAAAAGACTCAAAATACCTTAATCCCTTGGATTTTAAAAGTACTTCGTGCGACATTATTTAACGCATTGAGAGGGTCTTGTATCACAAACTTCATCTGATAAAAATTCGCAGACATGCTATTGATGTTCAAATTAATCGTCGCCATGACATCTAAACTCTGCATGGGATTCGTCGGTTGAATTGTTGTCCTGGAAACATAATCAAACTCGAATCCGTAGGTATAAAAAAAATTAAGCAAACAAGAGCCGAGATTAAACGTATCTGTAAAGTTCGAAGGAATTTTGCTTGGAAACTGCTGCTGCAACTGCCACACTATCATTAAAATCAGTCCATACGAGCTCAACCCTCCCTGTATTAATCACGGTGATTAGACGAGAGAGAATGAAAGAGGTTTACCTCATATGTTTTATTGAGATCGAGGAAATGCAAAAAATACTTGAGGACGAGCACCAGCGGTTTCAGCACGTAATATGCTTTAAGATAGTATTTTACAAGCTGTACACACTCAAGTCCGTTGTGGTTTTGCTCGTATACTGTTAAATCGACGCTCTTGTTGAAATATTTCTCAGAACAGACGACTTTTATCACAGGCACAGTGGCTGATTTGATCACATTGATGCTTTTCATCCATTCTTTATTTTCTACAGCTTTCGTTATCGCTTCCAGAGCCTCTTGTAGGCTACCGCTTGAATTCGGCTTGACAACGATGTCCATATCAGACCATTCGAGGCAAAGCCCTGTCGCATGTGAGCCGAAAATATGACACTGGTTCAAATAGGGTAAGAGACGCAAGAAAGAGAGTTTTACCTCTGCGTAAGGAAGGAATTTATGAATTGCTGACTCTATCTCACTAAATAGCGTTTCAAAAAGCTCTTTCCTGCTTTCGTTGATAACATCGACCGCTTTTTCAAAATTTTCGATTTCTTCATGCAGGGTTTTCGCAATGTCAGATCTGAGAGGGTATTTATCGACCACCGGTAGCTCATTTGGCTTGAAAGACCCGCACGTAGCCTCTCTCTCTGCGACAGTAGAAAGTACATACTCTAATCAAAAGCTTAATGCGTGACTTTTTCACGAATATAAACCTAATCCAGCTTCGTTCTTCCTGATCGCTTTTTGCTTTTCCAACGTTGCAAGCTTGTTTTTTAACTCGGCTATTTTTCTCTCCTTGTCTGATAATTCTTTCTATAACCATAGGAATATAAATTCGAGTGTGACTATTGTCTTACCTCTTGGTTGTTGATGTCCATTTTTGCTTTATTAACTTGCTGGAGCAGAGTATTATGTTGAGTTCCCTAGTGATTAGTTATTTTTCAAATATTATTACTGCAGCTCTTCAGAATTTACCAATTGTTGGTTGTCTTTTTGTTTGGTTTTGATGGCGTACTCTATCACCTCAGCCTATCAATTTAGCATTGTAAATAACAATTATATAATAAGAGATGCATTACGTTAGCGAAAGTTTTTAGAAACTCTTTGCTTTTTGCATTAGATATATCGATTGTGATTTTCGCCGGGTTTTTGGGATCAGCTTCACCAGGGAAATTTGCCATCTGCTGACCTGTATGTTGTCCCCCAGTATTCTGCAGAAAACGATTTTCTCCACCAAATCCCACAAGGACTTGATGTAAATTCAGTGGTTTAGGAGGGTTCATCGTTTGATTTTTCCCTAAATTTTCTGGTTGAGCAGTGCTCTTCGAATTAGGAGGCTGGTTAGTGGAATAGATATTTTGGTTGCTGGCTCCCTGAGTTTGAGTCGAACTAAAGAAACTCTGATTCTTTGATATGACTCCCATTTGTTGCTGAGCTTGCAGGTTTGGAAGCATAGCATTTGACGTATAAAAATTAGCTTGAGAACGGTTGTCCTGCTGAGCGTGCTGCTCTGTCGCTGAATAATTTTTTGGAGTTTCAGTCTCATTAGCATTTTTGGCCTTGAAAAAGTTTAATACAAAAAATTGAGAACGTATTGCTTTTACAGAGACTTTCAACAGATCCATGACTGAATCAGGTACATCGTCATAAGTCCTAGCAATATCGAGGCAGTTTACACCTTTTGTATTTTTTTGGTTCGGGTCTGCTCGATTCTTCAGTAACAATTCCACAATGCTCCACTGTTTTTGCTGAAAAGCGATATGAAGGCATGTGTCTCCTAATTCAGGGTTTAGACAACAAGCTCAGAACCACTCACCCACCGTTGCTGTCAGAAATATTTTGATCAATGTTAGATTCTAAGAGTAGTCTAGCGCAGCGATGATACTCGGTTTCTTTGCTTAACGACCCCGCTTTCTCATTTGCTAAAAATATGAAATGCTTCATCACACGCTGTTCTCTCATGAACTATACCAAAATTCAATCGAAGTCCCTCAATCACGTGAAATAGAGCAGTTCTTCCGTATCTGTCTCTTTGATCAACGATTTTCGAGTTAGCTTTCAGAAGCAGGCCCGCTAGCTCACTATCGCCAATTCTCGCAGCAGTCATCAGTGGTGTGGGTCCTAATATTGCGTGGTTATAGGTTTAAATGCTTTGAAGGTGTTATTCACGGTCATAATCTTGCACATCAGGGGAAGCTCCTTGCCTATTATATGCCAAAATCGTTTCGTTAGTCTACTGCACAGTCAATATGATAAAAATACTCTAAAATCGTTCGCACGAGCGCTCTGTCCACTTGTTTCTGCCGAAATATTTCCAATAACACTTGATTCTTTGTGCTGCTGTCCAGCCTTAAACTAGCTAAGCTTTTGCTCAGAGCGTCACTGTTTCCCGTGCTAATTGCCTTTGAAATTTCATAAGGTATTCTGCTGTGCTTTGGAGTTGTTGGATGGGACATTCAAATAACTAAATATCTAAGGGCTTCGAGGGTATTTTTTAAAAATATTCTCTATCAAAGAGAATAAACACATTTAGTGAAAATTAGATATGAAGACCAGACATGCAGGTATGCATATATTAGGCTGAATAATATTTTCGGTCATTGCGAAAATTCTCAGCTAATTCTATCGCTATCTCCTATTGCTACCGAATATTTCCTTAATGCTGCTGGCTGAGCTCGTTGCAGGACGAGCTTTTAATTCGCTGGCAAGTCTAAAAAATTAAAACATCTGAGAAAATCGTGGGAATTTACCTCGAACTCTCAGCTTTGTTGACCGCTCCATTGCTGGGTCTATCCTTTTCGAAATTGAGCGCTCTCACAACTTGAGGTCTTATATCATTAGACCTTGCGGTGCTTGGGCGCTGTTTTATTGTAAAGTCAGTAGATTGCTAAAAAACATGAGGATTATTGTAGAATATAGGAGATTTCGAATGTCACCTCCTCGATTTTAGTAGAATTTTTTAGTGGAGTTTTTAGATTGGATTTATGTTTTGCTTCGAGTTGTTGAGGACCCGCACTTGCAGACGAATCCCTTTGATTAGGCTTTAAAGGGCTTGATGGGAGAGAAGCTCTATTCATTGTAGCTGCTTCCTCGACCTTCTTTAAGTTATGTGCGACTTTCTCAGCTGTTACTCTTGAAAATCAGACAATCAATTCAGAAGTCTTAGGTGAAATTGGCAAATTACGGGTCTTTAGGAACGGGTAATGGGGAATTATCTCTGCTATTAAAGTAAGGTGCTTTGGATAGATCAGGCTTTGGGAACGCTAATTGAAAAAAGAAGTGAATAAGCCTCTTCCGAAGCTAGCATCCAGGGATACGATACCTTTCTGAAGATCTTTTGTGAATTTTTCAGGCGTGAGCGGGTTTCGAGCTTTCTCATCATTGAATTTTTTGTCCTGATGCGCAGAGTGATTTAAGAAAAAGAAAAAAATATGAGACTACTGAGTCATCTGGTCGTGTTCGTGGTAAGCTAGATCCTCGAGTAGGAATTATGGCTGACTGGATTTCAGCTCTATCAAAAACCTGCTTATATTCAGGGTGGTTCCCTCCGCGGTGGGGATTCACATTGTGCGTTTTCAAGTATTGGCCGTAGCAAAAACCAGTAGCAACGTCAGTGTTACCGTAGCCGTAATTCTCAAAAGGTGGCTTCCCAAAGAACGTCTTGAAAGCGCTGTTTGGAAGGTCTCGGCTCTGCTCCATAAAAGTCTTTACACAGCAAAATGTAAACGATTCTATGAATCATGTAAACGGAAGCTACCTTGATCCTCTGATTCACTCTCTTTTCATGCTCTGGATCCTCTACAACCTTCGTTTCTTTCTTCTTAATGTGATCTAATAATCTCGATGTCACTTCTTTTTTCACAAGAGCATTCTTCTCGGGTATTGGAACGCTCTTTTGCTGCAGATTGGGCGCGGACGCTCTTCTCGGCGTGTGTGAGATGGGCTCTTTAGTTATCGTTCGAACGACTTCTGCCTGTTGTTTACTGGGAGTCTCCTTTCGGGGTGTTTCAAGGGTTTTAGTTCTCACTGGACCTGCAGATCTCCCTTTTTGTGTTTTTTTCGCTGGAAGCAGCTTCTTCTGAGCGATTTCTTCCTTGCTGCTTTTTTGGAGATGGATCTCAGGATCTTTCGTGAGATCTGGAACAAATGATGTGGATGTAAGTGAGCATTTTTCAGACCTTTTCTTACCTACATAAGCTTCCTCTTTATTGTAGGGATTGATTTGGAATTCTCTGAATTGATCCATGTTCTCCGAAACCCAACTGCTCTTGCATCTTTTGATTTTAGCTGACCATTGTCGACCCAATTCGTCTTCAGGCTTATAGTTCGTCTTGAAATTTGCTTTGTCATCTTGCTCTGGTTCTGTCCACGAGAGCAATTGGAACCTAAAATTTATGGATGAAACAGAAAGCAGGAATAGGATGGATACATTGATGGTTGAAGTCCTCTCGGAATATTAGGTTTCCCAAAAGTAGCTGTGGATGCTTTAATGATAAGTTAGGATTCAGGAGTTGATTGATTTCTGGGTGTACTTGTGAGGAGATCGCCATTGCGGAGGTTCTGATCTGAAGAGAAGCTTGCAGCTCTGCGCTCGGACAGTGCCATCACGATAATTAATGAGATACAATTAAGGTTGAGTCTCAATAAAAATTATTAATTAATAAATCAAGTAATTAAAGTCAAAAGATACTATATGCTCATCTAGGCGAGTGTAATGAAAGTGAAAGAGTCATATTTTCATTATCACTGATGGAGCCAATCACGGAAAGTAGAGAGTGCAGCTCAATGCAGCTGTTTTATGATAAATTAAGACTGAAGAATAATTTGATAGTACTTTAATAGGCGGTATATCTGAATATAGAAGTATTAGCAAAGCGGTTGTTCTCAGAAACAGAAATCTTTCTAGCATTTCGAAAATTCTTAATATACATGGATTGGATACAAAAACAAACTACAAACGGTTTAAATGAATTTCTACAAAAAAATTGATGGTACACTGACAATATAGTAACATCAGGCTCAAAAGCTTAAAAAGGAAGTCACCTTGCTTTGAACGAAAGCATGATAGAAAAACTAAATTCTAACTTGCTAGCTATTTAAATTTCGGAATTATCGTATATGATTTTGAAGTAAAAGTAATGGGATGGTCTTCGTCTGGAATGGTGTTATTCTCTTCAAACGTCACCTTTGGCGGTAGAATATCCTCCATCTTGAAGGTTTTTGTGCTATTTTTTGAAGGATAAGCAAAAACAGTATTTTTATCGAAACGACGGGATCGATTTAAGCTATTTGTCGGCTTTTTACCCAGAAGAGTGCAGCTGGCATTATTATTCATATGAAGAGAAAATCGATGGGTTCCTCTTTGCTCCATTATAGTATCAGACATCCTCAATGGACCTAATGACCCTCCCATTGTTATCTCAGGCGTCACGTCTTCGTCGTCTTCATCGTCAAGCTGGTAATTATAGCAGAAATTATTCCTCAATCCGCCTGAACTAGTCATTGCATTATTCATATGAGCTCCAATAATCTGGGCTCTCTCTCCCATAAAGCCTGCCGCCTCGGCATTATAGCGTAGCTCGGAAACAAATTTCATTACATCAACAGGAGATTTTCTGCTTCTGATCGTCTCAAAATCTATCGACTGAAACCACTTATGCTCCATTATTTCTGAAATACCGCCTTTTGCACCAATTCGCTTTGCTGGTTTTTTTTCAAGTAGAGAATACAGCAAATCTTGAAGCTCCGGAGAGAATCTCTTCGGGATCTGGATCTTTTCATGGAGGATTCGATTGTATATCTTATCTCCATTTTGCTTTCTATAAATTGGCGGATGCCCAACAACAAGCTCATGGATAAGTGCGCCGAGACTGTAATAATCCGCATTTAATGAATAGCCGCCTCCAGTAATGACTTCAGGTGCCATTGTCCTGAAAATTCAGTTAGATTAGGATAAACAATCAACGGAGGTGATAGTACTCTTGTGTTCCACAAACGATATATAAGAGGGTTTGCGCTGTGGGTAATTGCTTTGCAGTCCCGAAATCGCAAATATGCAAATGCCCGTCGGCATCGAAGATCAAATTCTCGGTCTAAAAAGAGGACCTAGATTAGATATTCTCGAGAGGAGGACTCACTTTTAAATCGCGATAGATAATGTTAGCATCATGCAGTATTTTGAGATTCAATATCGCTTCAGCAGCGATAAATCTGGCAGTGTTCTCGTCAAATACACCAACTTCTTTCAGAATAAACCGCAAATTGCCCCCAGGCATGTATGTCATAATCAAATAGTAATTTTCATCCTGCATAAAAGAGAAATAATTAACGTAATACAAAAAGAGATTGCTCGTACGGATTGAAAAGCGTAATACAGCTTCAACGCCATCTGATATTTCAGTTTGACTAACAAATTCCTCTCGTTATGAACAGCTGCTTTTTCTAATTGTGGCTTTCGGTACATTCCTTTCTTCAATATTTTCATCGCAAATATTTCTCCAGTCTCACGTTTCCGGGCTAATCGTGCGCAATTAGTACTATAAAATAACACTATTGAATTACCTAAGTAAACCCTTGAAAAGCCTCCTTCACCAAGTTTGCAAACTATTTCAAAATCATGGATTCCAACTGCATATTCCGGACTGGGTGCGATGTAGTTCTGGCCTTCTTGTCTGAATACTGGTATCAGCTCCAAATGATTGGGAAAAAGAGAAAGAGGTGTGCTGTCGGATGACAATAAAAAGTCATGGGTAACATATCTTTTCCTGGTTCTGAACACGATGATTTTAGAGACGTCGAATTCCCTATTTTTTGCTCTTGCTGCTTCCAGCAGCTTCGTTTTAGCAGTATCTTTTAACCAATCTACCCGCTTGACAGTCGCTTCACTTTCAAATACACGAATCTCGACTGTGAGTTCTCCACCCCAAAGGACGATAATGAAAATTTTAAACCGAGAGCTCGGCCAGGTTGTTTCTTGGATATCCTCATGAGTTTGGGTTTGAATAGAAGCATGAAGGGAGGAAATTTGACTTCCGATGGTACCATTTTGACTCATTTATATTTTCAGAATAGCAACTGATTACTGTGTTACGTTTTTTAATTACTTTATTTAATCAGGGCAAAAAGAATTAAGCACCAAAAGTTATTTTGAAAACTATTTAAGAAGAGCAACTTAATTATGATGATACATTTCAACCAAATCAGCTTAATTCAGAAAGTTGGCATACTTCTGTGTTTTTTTTGTTGAAAATTTATTGATGCGTTTTAGCCCGATCTTAATCTTTCTAACTGAGAAGAAGCAGCGAACCAACAGACTCCTCTTTCATATTTTCATATCAAAGGGGGAGCCAAAGTTCCTGAAAAAAGATTTCTTGAAGGTGCCCAATTTCGTTCTGAAATATCTGAGTCAATTATTGCACATGTACATTTGTAAATTTTCAATCTGAATCGAAAGCAGTTTTACAAATAGGGGATACATAGCAAGCTATATACCCGCTCATTAACATATATATGGCGAATTTATCTAATAATTTGCGATAGCGGGCCATTCCGGACTAAATCAAAGTTTAATAAGAAAATTTATGACTGGTTCACAATTTCTTCGATTCAAATTAAGTTTCAAAAATTTTTTTCGACGCATTTTTCCTGAAAATCTTGTTTTCATGTCGTATGGGGATATGGGGTTACCATCAAACTGCAAAAGCTGATGATGCTAAGGCACCAATGATGGCTCCTCTGAGAATCGCTCTAATTTTGTTCTGCAATCACTTTACCGATTGGCAAGCAAATTCTGGTATCTCGCGGTTTGGGTCATGGACAATCGTTGGTAATAATTTCACGAGTCCTGCAGATAAGCTATACCTTTTAAAATTTACAAATGAAATTCAAACAAGTAAGACTCCATTTAATATCTAAACAGAGAGAGAACAGTCACGCATTACGAGGAACCTCAAAGATTCACATGAAATGAAATGAATAGCAATTTTCAATTTCTCGCAGAAATAAAATTCCTTCCAAAATTTTTGAAACTATAGAATATCTTCAACACGTAACGGAATCAAAGTTTGGAGTAGATTTTAACATAAACTATTGAAAACGAGTTTGCCTCATCAGTCCAGTCTTAATTATCTTCTCAGGTGTCGAAGAGTCATATCTCAGATTGAATATAATGACTCTCGCCTTTTCTCTCAATTTTCGAAATACTCTGCTACCTCTGTGGCCGAAATATCTGAGAAAACTCGCTTTGAATAGCGTTTAGAAACATATCCTCGTGGTTATTCTAGGAAGAAGGACCTAGCTACTGATTTACTTTCAGGCAATATTAGCAAAACTTATGGAAAACTGTGATAAAATAACCACATATCCTTTGAGACGAAGTCAGATCATCTGGAGCATTAACTGCGGAAATTGATACTAATCTCGTAATCTATAAGACCATTTGATATTATTATATCTAATTCCAGGGAGGTAATTTTTCCACTACAAAAAATTTCGATAAGCTGGAAACACTTAGAGAAATTTGTAAAAAAAAAGAGAGACATTGAATGTATTTCAGGAGTGAATTATAATCTTTTTCAATTGTTGCATTTCTTTTCTTCTCGGGAGGTTGTTTTCATTCACTCTCCATCTGAACCTCAATTTCGGTTTTCATTTCATTATTGTAATTTTCTTATAATCAGATTACTTTGCCGGGTTTCTGGTACTTTAATAAACATATCCTTTAAATCATCACAATAATTCAGATAAATCAAACAGCTACTCTGCTGCTAGGAAATGGGTCTGACAATACCTGAATTATTCGAT
>ENA-UOTX01001487-UOTX01001487.1-compost-metagenome-genome-assembly--contig:-NODE-1487-length-17226-cov-17.023442_pt1 | contig 17226 bp, 9 predicted proteins | sample MGYA00238143_ERZ746982 | MGnify/ENA primary metagenome ERZ746982 (study PRJEB28758, sample SAMN06268862) | compost metagenome | isolation source: single cell | place: USA: California, Emeryville, Joint... | reverse complement strand
TGGCGATGTGCCATGTGTAATATTTAAGCAAGCCTTGGATGGACAGATTCGGAAGTTCTTGAATGCGGTTCCAAAAGGTTTGCCACGGAAGATCCGTGTGGTTTCCGCTGTCATTGATTCTTTTGACCATGATGTCCGAAGTAGGATCATTAGAATTTAGTGAAGAAGCTTTGTGGAAGTTGATGATTGTGCCAGGAATATGAATCTCTTTCAAATTCACATCGAAATGGTTTTGGATAGGGTGTGAAATTCCTACCTGTTGAGGTTTTCTTTGAATAATTTCAGTTGGTTTCATTAATTTAAGAAATAAATTATCAAATTTTGCTTTTTCTGGGTAGGAGGTCAATGTTCTCCTTTAACGCTCCCATGCAATTCTCGACGAATTCAAAACAAAATCACTAGTTTAACACATTGAACGTATCTACCTCTGGAGCTAAAGTTTCTTTTTCCATATCTCAGGTCTAAAGCAGTAATTCTCCATTTCTATTCTGAATTCATTCACCCCTTTTTAAGAATTATAAAATTAAATAAAAAATTATTGGGATCTCTACACTGTATTAAGGGAGCCATCATCCATTTGAAATGATTGATAGAAAAACTCCTTGTTTGGAGGTTCTTCCAACATAGTTGAGTGTCATTAGCATTTTAAAAACGATTTTCTCAACAATCAACTAAGTTTTACCATTCGTATTAGCGTCAAAAGAATCTCTCATACATGTTCAGAGCAAATAATGATTGCTCAATTCGTGAAGTGAGCAATGGAATGGCTGACTTGTTCAAAAACAATATTGAGATTGATGTTCTCACAAATAACATAATCAGAAATATGCTCAACCTCTATCATCAAACCGGACTCGAATACTTCAACATTACAACTGCGAAATCTAAGTTTCATTGTTTGCTGTATGTCCAGACAGAGCAATTCTTGGACTCCAAATTTCCGTAAAACAACAACTCCTTGCCTTAGGAATTGAAAATGAATCAGCTTGAAACTGATTTTACCACTTTATTATTGCTCGTTTGCTATACAGAAAGCTAAGAGAATTGACTAAATAAACTTGTATTTTAATTTTATGAACGAGTTTTTCCTTTTAGCTTTCAGGATTGTCAATAACAACATCATTCAATTAACAATTTAGAGTGTTATGCGGAAATATCCATTCTTAATATGAAAAAACCAAAGAAACTTAATTTCGTGCTTTGAATATTACAGAACAACATGCATTTTCGAAATTTGCGAGAGGATACTACGCGAGAAAAGGATAATATCCCAAAATGAATACAATTTCCTTTATTCTTATAAGTACTAACATGCATGAGGCTATTTTGTTCCTTTTAGCCGTTCCTATTGGAATAAATTTATAACATTGCGATGAGTTATCGAATTGTGTTGGAAATGATTTCTTCTTCTTTTTGGCTTTCTCGTGATTATCGAATAAGAGGCTGTAGTAGATGAGAAATATAGGAATCTTAACATTCTTTGGTCTTAGACACCTTCTGCACCATATTTTCTAAAAAATTCTAAGATTATCAAAAAGAAAAACGGTTTGGACTTAAATTTTCTGGGTTATTACTGAGATTCATTGATCAAGAGACAAGCTTGTGTATATATCAATTATTTCGGGAAAGTTTTAATAATCATCTTTTCTAGACCTATAAACCAAAAAAATCCAAACGACAAAAATGACCCAATATGCAACAGCCAAACCAATCCATAAATGATATACATTCTCCGTTGTACCAATGGCATCAATGAATGCTTGAACAGTCGATTGGACGGTCCCATCAACGAAACAAGCATTTTGAGTGATCAGATCGTAATCATCAAAGTACGGGTCAAAGTCTTTGAAGTTTGATCGAGTAAGCGCGGCTGCTATAATCAGGACTATAGCTGTTATAGGATAGCAAATTATCATACCGCATTTGAATCCTACTTCCATCAAGTCACCTTCCATTCCACAAAGACATACACATTCTCTGTCAATTCTGCCGCATATTCGGGAACATGCAACAATGACAACCACAATAGCGAAAACGATAAGGAGAGGAAGGCAAATTGCTATTATTGTAGCGAGCCCAAAACCAACCGTCATATTGTGGATTGTTCTCAAGCTGCCCGCTCCAACTTTCAGAGAATCAAAACTCATCGATGAACACGATGCAATCAGCTCAATTCTTGGTGACGCGGTCAGGTATGCTGTTTGTGAGTTCAAGAGTTCTGCGTACCCAGGAAGTTTAAGCACTTCGGACGACCAGGTCTGAGCATAAAATGTTAGTAAGGAATTCTCAGTGTCTACAGCTTTGGAATTTGGGAAACTTCCATACTCATTACAGCCGGCACTATTAAAGATATTGGCGGCATAGCTTTTCTGGGATGAATATTCATGGCTACTCAAGCAAGATTTCGCTTCTCCGATGTTAATTCTGAACGTTGAGAGCGGCAAGATGCCAGAATCCTGCCGGTAGTTGATAAAGAGACTGGCATTATATTGCACTGATGTCCAACCATCGGAACTAAGGGCCGAAGTGCTGAACTGGACCTCTGAGATTGGACATTGAGTGCCAGTGACACATACTCCTGTATAGCAAGAGGTCTGTGAGACTGAACACTGAGAAGAGTTGGAGAAACCTGCAACAGGCTGAGCACAGAGAGTGATGTTTTTCCACGAAGAATAACTCTGAGAAGCAAGCTCTTCGTAGTAGTTTTCGCATTTTCCACTTATGCCTTCTGTATCAACCATGAGGAGGTCGTAGCAGAAACCAACAGTCCCTCCCCAGTTCCCAAGTTCTGAGATACTTGTATAACCTGAAGGGCATGCGCCTTCAGCGATCGTGAAACTTGAGAATGGGACTGTGTTGAGATTTTCATAGATGTAGCCCATGGCCCCTGCTAGCGCATCACTAGTCTTTAAGTTTACATATCCCTTATATAAGATAGGAATGCCGATGCCAAGAGTCAGCATCGTAAGAATTAAACTGGTGAAGTTGATAGCTGCCTTGATGCCACATGAAAAGCCGTTTCTCTCTGTCCTCTGTTTGTTGTATCTACTTTCAGCGGGCAAACCAGTCTGGGGCGATTTCACTTCTACATCTTCATCCTTTCTTTGGGTTGTTAGCTGAATGAGTCCAGGTTCAGCTGTAAAAAATATTTGATGATCCGTTGTCAGCCTCTCCTCAAATTTTGCAACAAAATTGCTGATTGTGAAGTCATATTGATTACTAGCTCGAAGAAGAAGAGCATACAATCTCTCTCCAAACTCCTTTGGATGCAATCGTTGTGAATAATCATAATTCACAGCCTGTAATACTAGTTGTATCAACTCTCCCAAAGCAGAGTCATCTTGGCTCGTTTGCTGAGCAAATTTTAAAGCTCCTGATCTTATCTTCATCAAATTATCCCTGGACACACCAGCAACCCACAAAAACGTCATCGCTAGAGAGAACACATCACTTTTGATGCTATTCGGGTAAAATACTTGACCTTGAGCAATGTATGGTAAATAATCCATTCTCTCTTCGTACTTCTTCCCTGAGATAGGAATGGAAGAGATCGGTGCGGCCAGCTTGTAGTAAACGCTTCCGTCATCCGTTCTCTTCATTAGAATCCTTTCAGGACTGATGGATTGATGACTGCGTCCGAATCTTTCGAGGTCGCAGAGAGTTGTGTTGACTTGGACCATCATTTGAATGAGATCCTGCAATTCCAATAGAATTGAAGATGATCCTATTTTCGTAAGGAATATTTTTGTAAGGAAGTATCAGCAAATTCGGTGACCATCATGATGTCGTAGCCCGTTCCGCTGGGCTTATTGATGGCGTGGCATGCGTAATACTTCAGCAAACCTTGGATGGACAAATTCTCGAGTTCTTGAATACGATTCCAATAGCTATTCCATTGGATGGTATCCATGTGGCCGTTGCTGTCACTAATCCTTTCAATAAGCATGATTTCTGAAGTAGGAGTATCAGAATCCAGGGGAGAGGCTTTGTAGAAGCTGTTGGTTGTTCCAGAAATGTGAACCGTCTCGAAATCTACATTGAAATGGTTTTGGATAGGTTCGTATGAGATTTCAGCTTGCTCAGGTTTCTTTCCTGCAAATTGAGTCATCATTTTCAAGCAATTAAAGAATTATAATTTGAGAGTTGGATCTTAATAGCTTAAAACGAACTTTAGAATGATAAAATGAGTTCCGTGGCCGACAATTAATTCAATTTTAAATCAAACGCCCCATTTAATCATCAATAAATTCAAAACCAAGCAAAAAAAGTTTTTCTTTCAAGGCGTTGAAACTATCCAACTCTGTCTTGATTCGAGCATTACCGGTAAAAGAACTTTAATTTGGATCGCACTCTTTAAAAGCCGACGAATTAGTTGGAAAATTTCTGGATTGAACAATAATAATAGAAAAGTCCATGAAGCCCGCTTGCAAAGTCATTTAAATAGTTCAGCATAGCATTTAAACCAACAAAAATCAGAAAGCGCACCTAGTTTCTCTTTCTATAACCAGATTCTAAAGCAATGCGGTAAAATATTTTTCGTTCTGAATTAATTAATCTATCGCATGCTTTTTTAGAATTATAGAATTAAATTTATGAGGGACCTACCAGGTCCGATTTCGGGACTCCGGTTCCAAAAAACCGTGAAATGATAGAGAAATCCCTAATTTTTGAATCTTGCAAATTATTTAAGTGTAGTTAGCTGGTACGAAAGGTTTTCTTTCTCATCAACCAAAGAAATTCTCCTGTACATCTTATTCAATTTTCAAAGAGTCAGGTCCAAGTGCTTAGACACCAATTAATAGCTTGTAGTTAATGAATTTTGGTCGATTTCCCACTGTTAAAGTTTTAAAGAAGTTTACGATAGCAAAAGGGAAGTTCACTCTAAAATTCAGCAATCAATAAAAGGAGGACCTCTAATAATAAATGAAAGACCAATTGAATTGTCTTGATAAGAATTAATTATTTTGAAAATTTTGCAATGTTTCAATAAGATTTAAAATTCGGAATTGCGGAAGATTTGATCTGAGTTGAAATCTAACTCTTTAAATTACCTTTTCTTTAGAATAAGCTTTGACCTCTCTCACAGTGCTTTACAGAGTCTATGCAATTACATTCTATTTGACAAATAACACGCATGAAGCGAGTTTATTACTATTTGGTCGGTCCTATTGCCAATGAAGAATGATTTAACAAAGTGCTATGTAGCTTAATTCTCAAATGTGTTGGATGCGATTTGTCCTCTTTTTTGGCTTTCTCGCAAATACCAACATGAGAGAGGAAAGGGATCATACAATTACTTCTGTAATTATCAATAAATTCCTAAAAAAATATTTTGCTTCAGCAGACTAAAGTTCTCCATCAATTTCTTCACTTATCAAGCAAAAATCAGAGAGAGCATGAAAAGTTTCTCTTTCTCGATCTCAAGTCTATAGTATCATAATACATAATATATTTTGTTGTGAGTTCTGCATTATTAATCTAGATGTCATTAATTAATCTTATCAAGGACCTTTTGGCTGCATTACAGCACCAATAAACAAAGTGAACTCATTGGGGGGGGGGGGAACTTTAGATTTGGAGTCTTTGCAAATTATCTTCGTGTCATTAGCTTTTCACGAAAGGTTCATCATGCTGATCTTTCAAAACGAGTCTTTGATATATGCTCAGACCGAAATCAATAGTTGTGACAACTTTGGGAGTATCGTCGATTACCTTTCCTCTGTAAAACGCTAAGAAGAAGCCATATGAAAGTAAATTTGTCATATTATCGGATGAGACTTCTCCATTGAAAAGTTTTTTGCATGATTAGGACTTTAGTTTCTTAGAGCCCGTTGCTCGCTCTTTTTAGCAAATCTTTGATATTTGAATCTGATATAAAATTAGTTCGACTATTCTGATCGAACGGAAATGGAGTCAGAGCTGATTTACCTCGATCGATTCATCCATGCAACCATAGTTTTTAACTCTGGGAGCTATAATTATGAAGTATTCTGTAAACGAATACACACTTCCTTCCTACTGATTCTTCTGCTTCATTCTACACTCTTTGTGTAAAACGAATCTTGCGATTGAAATATGTTTGAAATCTGAAAGGACTGAAGCAAGAATGGATCAACCCCCACTTCCCTCTGTCACTTAGCCAATCACAATGCGATGATTAAGTGAATTCGCATTTAATTTTGTGATTGGGTTGTTCTTTGCTATCTGTTGGGATTTTAAGGGGAAAAAAATCATTAAAACAATAATTTTGCAAGTTTTGCAAAAACATTAATTCTTGTTATGAAGCCACGCAATAAAATTAATTTATCATAGTAGTATTTTGGTCGAAGATCCTACCTACGCAGAATAGAAATGACCAAAAAGCGTGTGCGCAGAAAATCTCTTATCGAAATGTTCAACAATAGCTCTGCTTTTCTACCATTTGTTATCAGAAATCACAATTCATTCTATTAAGTTTTCCAAAAAACTCTGTTATTTTCGTCCTAAATGATATTATCATTTTCAAAGGCCATGACCTCAGACTTAATTTCGCGGCTCTTCTCTTGCTCTGGTAAGTAAAGACCGATTTTTTCTTCTACTTATTTTCAAATTTTAATCAATCAATTTGAGCGGTTAAAACATATTTCCAAGTGAAAATAATACAGATTTTGGATTTGATTCTCCGTTTTTTTCATAATTTCTCTTCTAAATAAACTAATTCCTTAAGCCCTATCACGCAGCAAGTTCTACTCTGCAATGAAGAAAGAAGAGATTAGTCGATCTGTTTCTCTTTTCTTACTTTGTTTCCTCAGAAATTACAGTGTTCTTTAAAATAGACTTAAATCGATAAAATAATTTCTGCAAATGAAAGGCACTTTGAACAAAAAGAAATCCACTGCAAAGGATTTCCAGCAGATCAACAATGTCGTAGAAGAGCTTCACAATTTCATCAACGATCTCCTCCAGTTAAAAACAAGCGAATTGTTCCGTGTTAAACTCACTCCAGAGTACTGCAATGCCATCGGAATACCTGATTATCACAGGATCATCACTAAGCCTATGGACCTTCCAACCATCAAGGTGCATTCCAAGATCCTAGTGCTGATAACTGATTGGTTTGATAGGAAAAACTTGAAAGGCAGGAGTATAAAACCGTGAGAGAGCTCGAAGAGGATTTAAATCTCATGTTCAACAACTGCTTCTAGTACTTGACTCTCCTGGTGCCAAGAACCTAACCTGATGTCTTAGTTATAATGCAAACAAACCGAAGATTGTGGCAGCAGCTAAGAAATTCAAGGATTCTGTGGATTCACGTGTTGCAAAATTGAATCAGAACATTGAAATGTCGGGTAAACGATTGTTGGCTTGGCCTCTGCTAACTATGGGTTTCAAATAGGATTTAATCTTGATGATGAGCTCGATTACAATGTGAAAATTCAACCGAAGGAAGCGTTGAGATATGAGAAAGAGCATGAACAGTTGGTCAGCAAGATTACAAACTTGATTAGAGATCTGTACAATCTCACAAGCGCTCAGCATTTTCGACCCAAGATCACGGACGAGTACCTCACTCAAATGTCGATTCCGCATTATAGGATGATTATTAAACATCCTATGGACCTAGCAACAATTACAGTAAATTGCTTGGACTTGCTGAAATGTTAATTGGTATAAAGGAAAAATGGGTCAATAGGATGTATAAGACTGCGTTTGAGGTCGAATTCGATTTTAATCTAATGATCGATAATTTTTTCACGTAAGAGCGCGAATGAGGCAAATTGGAAAGCTAATGATGAATAGGTTCAATAAAGTTGAGATCATTTTGAAGCCTGCAAGGAAGTTCAAAGCTGCGTTTGACCAAAGATGGGCAAAGATAAGGCAGTTTTTACAAGGAGCGAGTAATTTTTCAATTTGCAGAAATAAATATTGATCAACTCATCGTTTCATAGACATCAAAGACAGAACTCCTATTGACTATGACGCAGCAAAGTTCAATGTAACATTGGAAGATTTAAGAATGAAACATGTAAAGCTGATCATTTCTCATCTCCCTAAACCCTCTCAACTCATTTGTAGAAAGACACAAACTCATTTTCATTGGAACAAGAGTCATCAATGCATGAGAGCATATTCAACGAGGACCTCGCCCTGAAAAATATGCAATCATTCAACGAATCAATGAGATCTACTTCTTTCCTTGATTTCCCTAAAGAAAAATACGACCGCTCTATATCATTTAACCCACCTGCGATCACCTCTGAAACATCAAACCTATCCAACTCCAGACCCTCTCGAAAACAGCAGCCTCCCGTCCAAGAGTCTTTCCAAATCTCAATTCCGAATCCTTTAGCCTTAAAACAATACGAACCAGAGCCGATATTCGAGCCTAAGCCTGTTGAACTCAAAAAGCCAAAGTCTAAGGTCGAAACAAAACAGTATGACAAAGACCGATTTATTGATACTGTCGAGCCGCCTTTTTCTGGAATGAAATGGGAGCATCCTGCTCCTATTCAAAAGAAAGAGAAGATCGTTATAAAAATTAGTCTTCCTACCAGCACACTCTCCGAAACACCCACACAAAAAGGTTCTGATGTTATCGGGTCCTTCGATAACTTTGAAGAAACGAGCTTCCAGCGAAACAGCAGTTTTCAAAATATTGCTGCTGACAACAACTACCAGTCAAACAAAATAACGCTGTTTTTGAATCGATCCGAGTCTGATACCAAGCCCAAAGTCACTGAAGAATTCGATATAACAAAACAAGCAAGCACGCCCAAGTTCGAAGCTCCTAAACCTATCAGCGAGCCCGCCCAGAAGATGGATATTGAACCTAAATTCGAAATGCCGAAGGCATTAAGGAAAGAAGAAACAGTTTCTCCGACTAAAGACTTGGAAAAGTTCAAGGATTTAAGCCTTGTGCCTCAGAGCAACGGTCTTCAGACGCAAGAAAAAATGGACATAGAACCAGCTGCCCCTGAAAAGAAAGATGAGAGCATGGAGGAGTTCTTGTTTTCAGGGGAAGTTAACCAGCAAAAGGACTTTTCAACGTTGAATTTGAATATGACTCATCAAGTTTCAAACGAAAGCTTCCGAGGAGTAGAAGAGGCGAACTTGAAGGCATATCGCAACGATAGCATGAGCATTAGTGTAATGAGAGCCGTGAGCAATGTGTCGGCTGTTCAAAACCAGCCCTCTGAAACCGGAGGATTTGAGGAGGAAACGAAAGAAATGCCGCCTCAGCTCGAGCCAATCGAGAATGTCGGGTCGCCTCTCAGACCGGAGGAGAAGATGATTACGATCAACAAAGCGCAGACGAAGGAGGCTTTCCAGGCTCTCGCTGACGTAAAGACGGAGAAATATAGGAAGAAACTTCCTCGTTATGTGAGAAAGCTCCTTTATTTGGTTAATAAAGAAGTGAAACTCCATAACACTGAATATAAGGCGCTCAAAGAGGATATCACCTCGATGAATGATAGAGACAGCATCAACTACTCGATCCTTTTGTTGTTTTTATTCAACACGAATATAGTCATCGAGCAACTTTTGAAAAGAGTGCCAATGCAGATCACCGAGCGCGCTGCCGAACGCATAATGAAAGTTTCTAATAAATTGAAAGATTTGCTGATGAAGTATTTGGAGATGATCGACTTCCAGTTCAAACCTGAGGAAATCGACGATTTCAACGAGAAGAGAAGAAAGTTCCGTAAGGGGATGGAGCGAGAGACGAAAAAGCTGAGAGAAGCGATGGAAGCGCCGGTTCAGGTGCCGCTACATGACGACGCACCGACAAAATTCGTGGTTCCGATATCGATTATCCCAACGATAAAGCAGCTGCCTGCACCACCATCCAAGAAGAAAGAAGAACATGAAGACGTAAAGACGAAGAAAGCGATCCAAGAGCATGTCACCAAACTCAAAGAGAATCAAGAGAAGTAAGAATCATTGATATTATGATGTAATAGCGTTCTTCAATAGGATGTTTGGACGCGAATTGCTTGAGAGCAAGATCCGATCCTACTGGAATTCAGGGTAATTCTCTTGTAAATGAAGCAGTATACTAAATACCATTTTTTATTAACAGTCAACAGAGTACTTCGGCTGAGTTTTTGACTCCAGCGGCTGAAAGAAGCAGTTCGACAGCCATGGACGTAGAGAAAGAGAAAAGCGTGAGAAGTATGCACAAGGAGTCCTCGTTCTTCGACCAGACAGGTTTCATTGAATTCAACCCTGAGATGCAAACGCAAAAAACTCTTGAAAGTCAATTGAGTTTCACGCTCAACCAGCCGATGAAACGAATGACCTCGATGCAAGAGATTCAAAATCCGAAACTCGAGAAACTGTTCTCCAAGCATGAAGAGGAGAATTACAACATGAGCAGCGGTCGTAGAGACTCTATGATGAGGACTATTCCACCACAGAAGCCAAAACAGGAAGAAAAGAAGACCATCACGTTCAAACCGGCGAACTATGGCATTGAGGAGGAGCCTAACGCGTACATGTCTCAGTTAAAGGAGAATTTCTTCTTTGATAAAACGGAGTTCTCTGGCACAGTGAGTTTCAATATAAACGATTATTATAAAGGAAGTGTGGTCATCTGCAAAGTCATGGACATTGAGGTCATCATCATCTCGCCACGTGATATGAAGGATGACAAAAAAGTGAAGGAGTGGAAGGAAAGAGACGGAATTGAAGCGAAATCTGCTGATCCGAGAGCTGTGGTGAGCAAAATGAGCTACATGAGGGTGAATTTTAAGGTGAATATGAGCAGTAAAGCTCAGGAGGGAAAGGGAGTCTTCGTAAAGGGCAATATTGTGAAATTCAAGGTTAATAACCTGCTTTCGAATGAAACAAAAGGTTCGTTTATTACATTGAAGGAAAAGAAATTGGAATCGGAGCTGGACTTGATCGAGTATTCAAAGCTGCTAAGCCATGAGCAGCTCAAAAGCCGATATAAGGAAGTAAAATTACTCAGTTATATGTTGGATGCCACCGACCTGGCGAAGTATCAGAAATTTGAGAGAGCATGCGCCTACGGTCGAATGAGGAAAGTGAATCAGGACGGTTCTCAGCTTGAAGGAAACATACTGATTCCTTTTGAAGACTTGAGTAATTTCTCGTTAGAACTGGCGACTGATCATGGTAAAACCACGCAGGTATTGTAAAATTTGTGATGTGGATTTTGTCTAAGTTCGTTCATTCAATTGTATTATTTGAAGAGGGAAAATTTGATCAGATACATGCCTTTGATATTAATTGTGTTTTTCGGAGAATACATAATATTGTTTAAGATAGAATGAACTCAAAGTGTCTTTGTTTATTAAGGCGTTTGGAAATACAATCAATTTGAAATTTGACGAACTCATGCCTTAATTGCCTTAATTGCCTTAATTGCCTGACTACACGCTGAGTATTGACTAACTCTCTTTTCAATCGGGCTTCATTTGTAAAGAGAGTAGTCAAATAATCATTAAACTCACATAAAATTTTCTATTCGAAGCTTAGAATGTAGTCATGAATTGTTTTTTATCCTTAATTGATATGAAGCATCAAGCTTATTCATGGGAATTTTCATTGAATTCGGGAAATTTAAGTGAAAAGATTTATGTGATAAAATTTATAAATTCAGAGAAAAATAGAAATGGTAGAAGGGAGAAATATCTTTGTGTTCGCATCGTTTTGAGCATAACATCACTTTTTTAGGGTCTTAAAGTGATACTATATCATTTCATCGTAAATATTTGACTCATTGGCTTCCTGTATAACCATGAGTTTGTGAAAATTACAGCTATTATCATACCTTTCTTTTTTTCAGAGTAGTACCTATCTATAAGCGTGGATATTTTTGACCACGACAAAGGCGAATTCGCTTTTTTTCATGGTCATTACAGTTTTTTCCGAGTTCTGTTCAGATCTACTATCTCAAACACCTACCAATGTAGAGATCATAAAGGATATTGTGTAGGTTTTGCAGCAAGTGATCCGTTATAGCATATATGATATTCCTCTTCAATAACTCTTTGTTCGAGTGGTTCCATCATTATGCCTAAGCTGATGAATAATGTAATGCACTTCTTTAGATCATTATATTTTCATAAAGTGTAATATAATGGGAAAAAATGATCTAAAAAGTTTTGAATCGATTAGAGGGTTTAATACTTAGCCATGAAGATATTTTCAAACATTCAAGAAGTTTATGACAAAATTGAATATGTTCAATCTTATTACTAAAACCAAGACGAGTAACCACTATATATTGATTATCAATCTATATTGAATATACGAAATATCAATTGTAATACCGAATTGCTCATTAACGAAATATCAAATCAAAATAGAGTACACGATGATTCATTTTGGGTCTTAAGCCCAGTGACAGTCCAAGTAGAATTCTTCTTCAAAGAGGCAGCTCCTTTAGAGCCAATTTCATTCGAATCTAATTTCAGTAATCTTAGACTGGCCCAAGTTGCGTTCTTGCTCAAGGATTCTGCTCCAGCATCAGTAATATTATTCCTTGCTAAATCAAGCATTTGAAGTTTGCTCCAAGATGTATTCATACTTAATTTCGTAGCTCCTTCATCACCTAGCTTGTTAAATCTCAATTCGAGCGTGGTTAATTCTTTCCAAGTATTGTTGGCGCTCAAACCTGAAGCCCCTTTTTGTCCGATTTTGTTAATATTTAGGTTTAGCAATTGGAGCTTGGTCCAAGTTGTGTTTTGGCTTAAATAGCGAGCTCCATCATCACCAATGCTATTTCCTGCTAAATCGAGTTCTTGTAGGTCCTTCCACTTTTGATTTTTACTCAAGAATTCAGCTCCTTTAGCGTCAATATCATTGTAGTACAATTTGAGTGTTGTTAGATGGACCCAAGTTGCGTTGTTACTCAAGTGCTGGGCGCCTGTATTACCAATTTTATTAGCGCCTAAATTGAGTTCTTTCAGGTTGGTCCAAGATGCGTTATTGCTAAGAGAGTCGATTCCTTCAGCACTGATGCTGTTTTTTTCTAAATTAAGAATTTCGAGACTGCTCCAGTCCGCATTTACGCAGATTTCATTTAATATTTGTGAGGTGATTTTATTATCACCTAAGTCTAGCTTGACTAAATTTTTCCAGGACTCATTTTTTCCTATTAGGGAACCTAGATCGGACAAAGTTTGAAGGACTTGGCCAGAATTTCCAATGCTAACTCCATTTTTGTGTAGGTTCAGAACTTGCAAGTTAACCCACGTTTTATTTTTTGCTATTTCAGCGATTCCGCGATGACTTATCGAGTTCTCTTTAAGGGAAAGAGATTTTAAATTCTTCCAGCAAACATTATTTCCTATTACTATTGCTGTTTCATCTCCAATATTATTTCCATTGAGCCTCAAATCTTCTAGCTTCTCCCAGAATGTATTATTACCAATCACCACCCCTCCCTCATCACTGATGTTGTTTGCCGACAAGTTAAGTTTCCTCAGCTCCTTCCAAAACGCGTTATTTCCAATTGCGACTGCACCTGCTGCCTTAATTTGATTATCTGCTAAAGACAGCACCCTCAGATTTGGCCAACAGGTACTTTCTGCAATTGCAGTAGCTCCTTCATCTCTGATGTTATTTACTCCTAAGATGAGTACCTCCAGCTTTCTCCACGTTGCATGCTCTCCGATTTTAATAGCTCCTTCATCATTAATGTAGTTCTGTGACAAGTCTAATTTCACCAAATTTTCCCAGGTATTCGTGCATGCTATCATTTCGGCTCCTTTATCATAAATGTTATTTCTAGAAAGGTTAATTTCAATCAGAGAGTCCCATTGGCTATTGATGATAATCTTAGTCGCCCCATCACAATTGAGCTTATTATAGCTGAGATTGAGCTTTCTCACATTGGAATTTTTATGTTCCTTCAGAATATTCAGCAGCTTATCCTTAACATCCATTTCGGTGAGACATCTTCCCGATAAATTGAGGTTCTCTTCGTCATTTCCATTCTGTTGGCTTAATTCTATCCATTTCTGGATTAGCGTAAAACTCTTTCTAGTGAGCCAAACCGCACTATTGTAGCTATCAGGTCCCGGCCTTCCTAAAGCATGGATCCCGACAACATAATACTCATTCATCTCTTCATCATGATAATATACCCCGCTTCCGCTCTGGCCTGCACTTGTTACAATTGTATAATGAATAAGATCTGGCTCGTTCTCGTCAAAGAACGGCTCGCCCTTCATACCGTACTGATAGTAGCATCCTGAGTCAATTAATTTTTGATATTCAGGGTCTCCAACTCTTCCAGGGTACCCGACAACATAAAGTTCGCGTTGCGTCTTGATCAGTTCTTTGCTAACGATATCGATTCCGAAGTAGCCTGTTTCTCTTCCGAGAGCTCTGTCCAACACGAGCAACGCGAAATCATCTTTAGGAATCTCTTGGGCACTCGTTTTGATATACTCCTCCGAAAGGAAGATCTTTTTCACGTTCGCCGTACCAAATGGCGGTGTTTTGCCGTTGAGTCCAGCGAGAAACTTGACTCTTTCATTAGAGTGTTTCCTGCGATTTTCCTTATCCCAAACAATGTGGGCTGCTGTAAGCACCAGATTCAGACCTATGATAACGCCTGTGCCGTAAGAGGAAGTTTCATTTTCATTGGTAATCTTGACTAGACCATGTACGCTGTGAGGAAACTTATCTGTGACATCATAACGAACTCGTTCTTCAGTTTCGAAAGTTTTGAAGGAGTTATTGCTCCCTATTTCTTGGATTGGAGTCGCTTTGAAATTAACTTCTATCTTATGATGGAATTGAATCGTTTCGTGAGGTTTAAGATCAGGTATGGGCCGCATACACCGAGTTGTTATGCGAATATCTGAATCATTGAGGAGTTCTAATTGGGTTATTGAACTTTCTGTAGATCTATAGATTTTATGCGAGCTTTCTTTATTAATTTTCTTGTGAGTGCTGTTTCCCCTTTGGTTTGGAGGCACAAGAGTACTCCAATCCTCTTTGTTAAATCCGAGCAGCCCTGGGAATTCACTATCTTTCCGAGTGATCATATGATTCTTTGTTGCCTAGAACTTTTTATTTCTGTGATTGAACTGAACTTCTGAATCAGTTATTTGCCAAATCTAAAGAATATTTTGAGCATAACATATTCAATCAAATCTGCTAAAACTATATTCAAAATAACTTGAAGAGCAACAGCTTATGCTGAGATAAGTATTGGATTTGAGTTTATCATCGATGTTTTAACTCAAATTCACTAAAGTGACACTAATTTTACATCTTATTATATCCACTTCCAGAGGAATTTTATTTGTTTTTTATGATAGACCTGCTATGAAAGTGCTTGATTATAGCACAAGCCAATATGAAGTTAAATTTTCGAATCAAACTCCGGGGCGTCGAAAGAATCTGCTACATGCTCTGACAACTCTGAATGTGAGTATGGCCTTGCCAATAGCTCGGGTGTCTCGGAACGTCGGCAGCGTCTTGTAAACAATCCCTTTATTTCTCCAAAAAGGCCATATGCCAACGAATTGAGAAGCCCTTGAGATAAAAACAAGCCACGACTTATATAAAGAATGAGGCCGCTTTGTATATCAACCTGGAACAAAATGAGTACCCTTCGAACTATTGCCGGTGAAATGCAGACAATAAGGATCAGCGGGTACACAACGAATAACTTATTCACAGTGCCGGTAAATGTCCTGTACACTCTAATTAGCTCAACATAATAATACGTGCATACTCCAGCGCTGATGAACTCTGGGAGAACCAAAAAAAGTGGAGTGGACCAATTCAGACCCTTCTTTTGTCGAGGTGTGCAAGCTGATTGACCGTCAGGGTACTCAATATATTCCATAAACTGAAGGATCACCGAGGATGTCCCTAAGATTAGGCCCCATATGACTGAAAGAAGGACGTATTTGGTCAAATACTGCTCACAAATATTTCTATTCTTGAAGCTGTGATACAAAGAGTGAGCGAAGCAAGTCGTGAAAAGGACAGAACATCCGTATCCGAAAAAATTGACCCCACTTCCTATTATTTCACAGGTAAAGCCATCAGATGTTGAGCTGATAGTGTTGAAAGCAAGGGGTAGGACGTTGAAGATATCGAACACGGCCAGAATTATGATCATTTTTCCGAAGATCACTTTATGTTTATCGAGGCAACTTGTAGCGACGATGTTAAAAAGGCAGCCTAGACATGATAGTGTGGCCACGGTTAGAGTAATCAAGTTTACCCATGAGGCTGCTATCTGTGTGGCGGTGTATGAGAGAATTCCAACAGCCATATGAATGATCCGAATCAGGATAAAATATTTAAAATCTCTCAAAAGTATCTGTCTGGTAATGAATAAGTGATGTGAACAAACAATATCGGAGTTCGAAGTAGGTTTTTTAATGAAAAAGCTGACTTTTAAGACTCAATGTTAATGAATGGACTGACCATAGAGATGTTAATCAGATGCTAATCAAGAGGAGAGATCTGACGAAAGATGTTCCAGCTTATATCACTAGAATGATGCTGTTTGTGACGGTAGTCATATATTTGAATTCAAAAATAAATGCTTTCGTTCATATCTTATTACCACGAAGCCAACGAGCAAATTTCTGTAATTATTGTTTCAATTGCAAGATTTTCCATGTGAACCTACTAGAACTCTTGAAAAAGTGCTCATACACTCTTCTTGTTATTGAATACGAGATCTCTATTAATCTCTATTCAGAAGAATGATTAAAAAACTGACAAAAATACCCAAACGAAATTGTTTCAGCGTCTGAATGTGATTTCATAATCACTTGACTACATCAGAGGTTAGTAAACTAAGGTTTAGTATCTAGCATATTCCTTCTGGTGTAATAACGAGCCATTATTCTATATTGTATTCATATATGACAATGAACGGTAGTACTCTGAACCAATTGAATTTTTTCATCAACTATTGAGTAATTTGTATTAACGACTTTGAAGAATAAGAACGTTCAATGAATCCTTAAAACCTTCGATAATTGTTAAACCCAACTCCCTGAGCTTTCTAGGTAGCTTCATTTTTTAGAAGATGCGTAACATAGAGCAAGCGTGTTCTTTTTCTGGCTTCTTCTTCTCTTGGACCACATTCGAGTCTTTTGTGTTGGCAGCAATAGATTCCCAGTGCAATACTAAGAGCATAATATCCTCTAAGCTACGATTTGCGGCTGCCAGAGGTTAAATAACATAAAGCGCTAATCCCGTAGTTTTTACAGCATTTAAATGAGCACGTCATTAACT
>ENA-UOTX01001486-UOTX01001486.1-compost-metagenome-genome-assembly--contig:-NODE-1486-length-17261-cov-41.263268_pt1 | contig 17261 bp, 15 predicted proteins | sample MGYA00238143_ERZ746982 | MGnify/ENA primary metagenome ERZ746982 (study PRJEB28758, sample SAMN06268862) | compost metagenome | isolation source: single cell | place: USA: California, Emeryville, Joint... | reverse complement strand
GAAGGAGAATGGATTACCCCATCAAACGTTGCAAAGCATATTTATAAGGGTGAATCAAAGAACAAGACGCTTGATGAACTCGGAATTGCTATTATGACCACCGATTTTGCTATGCAGGTAAGATCAGTGGCAATTCTTCATACTCATTGACTTTAATTGATAGAACGTTATTATCCAAATGGGAATCCCAGTTCTTTCATCCGACGGCCTGATTATCAGACAAACAAAACGCTTCGTGTTAGAATGCGGAGGCTGCCAAAACATTTGCAAAATTATGGATAAACAGTTCTGTCCGTCCTGCGGAAACCCAACGCTGTTTAAACTATCAGTGCACGTAAACAACGACGGAACAATGACGTTTTTCCGAAAGAAGAATAAAGTTTTTAACAACAGAGGAAAAATTGTAATAACTTCTATTGTAATGAGCAATGATTAACTTTTCCGGAAACAATAGTATTCTATCCCTCAAGCGAAAGGCGGTCGCCAAAATGATGATTTGATTCTTCGTGAAGATGAATTGCTTATGAGCGGAAAAGCCAAACAGCTTCAACAGGCACAAAAACAACAAGAGAAAAAGTTGGCCCAGGCCTTGGTTGACTACGATAACGGTTTCGGTTTTGATAACGTGAGAAAGGATTTGAAGAAAACCTCCGGAGTCAGGTACGGCTATGGTAGAATGAATCCAAATGACCCTGGACAAATGAAGAAGTTGCATTTTAAACGATAAGAATAGTATTAGTAGTAGGATACTGTGGATGTCGGTCTTATTATTAGAGTGTAAGTTCATGTTAGCGTGTTAATATGCTTTGAATTTTCATTTTATCTGCCATTGTGGCAATCATATGTTGAATGAATGGATGAAAAAACCTCTCTAATGCATTTTGATGAATCAATTCCTCTTCGATACTGCTGTTTTGATAGTCTGACTTGTGAAAAAAATACATTTCTTTTGGGTTACTTTAAAAAATCAAGATCGGAGCTCTTGTCTCGAGTCAAATTACCCTATATGATTCCATATGATTATTGATTGGAATATCGCAATAGAAAATATTTTTAAACACAGCGTTTTCATAGAGATTCGCAAAGATAAATTGTGTTTGTTTTTGCCAGATAACAAATGTCCTCTCCTGATTTCGTATTCCTGGGCATTGCTCAAACACTCACGCAGGTGCTGGCACAGAATGCATCAATAGCCACTGCTAATTCCACAAACAGCTCCTCGAATACGACTAACAACTCGTCCAATAGCACATCTAATAACCTTCCTCTCAGCCCCAACTCGACAGACTACCCACTCAACCCTATGCTTGAATACCAGTCTTATTTATATTCAGAATACGTGAATTTTCTTATTCCCTGCTACTATTTCCTTGTTGCCGGAGCTTATCGCTATTGGTCCGTTCTGCAGCAGCCACTGGAGGAGAACACAACGGATAGTCTCCATAACTCTTACAATATAAAGAGAAGACTCTCTATCATTATGATGGGTTTGTATATTCTCGCAATGCTCTGCAGTTTCTTCATGGATCCTCAGAATTTTTGGCAAGCGTATTTCCCTTCATACGGGATCGTCTATATATTCGGAGCCGGCGCCTGGTTTTTAAGTTACATGCTGCTCGGTGCAGAAAGAGAAAAAGACTTACCGCAGCAAGTATATACCCATAGAGCGTTTTGGATCGCGAGTTTTCTGCTCTTTGTGCTAAAGACTTTCTTCCTCAGACAGGTAACGTTAATGCCTTATACTCAGCGTTTTAACTGCGAATCCATGACTATTTTAGATGAAATCCTTGAATGTGGTCATCAACATGACAAGCATCTTAGTAACGGCGATACTCGGCATCTATGGGATGTACAAGCCGTTTGATTCAGACTCCGTGCAGCGCAGAGACAGATTTACCATGCCAGACCAAGCGTCCAATTTCTTCAGGAAATTCGAGGATCTTTTCTTCGTCAGGTATTTCTGCAGCGATTTCAGACTGCGGACTCCCGGCGAACCGCTGTTGCCCAAGAGAAGCGTTGAGGGCCGAAGGATGGTGAAGGAAATGCACGAGTATATCCAAAGGAACAAATCAATAATCGGTAACGAAGTTTCTACACTTTTGCAGTGAGTTTAATGTATTTCGTTTCTATAGAGGAAGATCCGAGTGATATATTGAAGAGAGGCTTGCCTACGGATCTCCAAATCACTATCGCTTGGAGGGTCGGGCAGCGCGAAGCTCAGACGTATTTCTACTTCGAGGTGAAGACCACAATCGAGGAGAATGAGTTTGTTCAAGAGAAAAAATACTCAGATTTTCTCACTCTCGAGAAGCAACTTCAGGCAGTATTCAATCAGGTCGATTATCCTACGCTCGCTCCTCGGCTTCCTTCATTTGCTAAAGTCGATATTGATAGCTATCCAAATGAGACGAAGTTCGTTGAGGCCAGGATAGGTATCCTTGAAAGATACTTGAGGGATATTTTTGCAGAGCCTGCATTTGTAAATCACATCGTCCTCGATTTCTTGGGCATTGAAGATCCTTATCGAGCTCCCTTTGAGACATATTCAAAGGTTGTGTTTAATACTCAAAAATTCAAAACCAAGAAACATGTGTCGAAGGCGGTTGATATCGAAATGCCAACAGTGACACCTGGCTATGGGACCACACCGGGGTACTCGAGCCGTTTAAATGAGCCTACCTTCCAGTCCTATTGTGAGAGCTCGCAGAAATCGTATGGAGGAAACGTCGTGGAGTACATTTTTGTCATCAGCGATAAGAATAATCCAAACCAACAGCCTTGGAGAATCATCAAAACATTCGCGAATTTTGTGAAGCTTCAGAACGCGCTTGAAGTTGACACCGGAAGAACTATCGATTTCTTCAAACAGCATGTTCCTCAGGCAAAGAACGTTGATCCTCAAAAACGAAAGGAAGGCCTTGAAAAATACCTCAATGCGATTCTTCGCGATAAGTCGTACTATACCAAATCTCTCTACGAATTCTTGGAGTACAATATTGATAAGCACACGCCAGGGCGTGGATCAATTAATGAAGGGCCTTTGTCTCAGTCAACTGTACTCCCAACACAAAAAACCGCCACTTATCCCGAAAATCTATCGAAAAGCGCTGTTAATCCGAAGAGAGACCAGAAACGATATTATAAAACTGTCTACACGGGTTCCTTCAAGCGAAGTGTCTCCTTGAACTTCTCAAGGATCAAAATTCCCTCTCTGAGATACGTCAGAAAAGGTAACGATGTTTTTACGCTTTACGAGCTCACCTTTGAGTTCTTTGACTCAAAAAACCCTGCAAAAACTAAGATTCGGGTCATCAGCTTTAAAACTTTCAAGGAAATTGAGGATCTCGATTACTTCGTTCATAAGTTCTATCAAGATCGAGAAATCCCTCTCCCAACTTTGAAATTAGAGACGCCATCTTTGTTCGGCAGCGTTGACCCAGAGCAGTTGAGAACCAATGTTGAAGAATACTTGAACAAACTGCTTGAATTGCCAGCGATCAACGAGTTTAATTATATGAGAGAATTCTTACAGGTAGAAGACTTACGCTCAGAATACAGGGAGCCTATCAATGATGAAGAAGTTTTTGATTTTAGGGACGATACTAACTACGATGAGATTGTTGAAGGAAACCTCAATAACTCCTCTCTGGTGAAGGAACTCCTGAAGAAAGCTGACTTCTTGCATTTGATTCCTGGGATCAGCAAATAAAAGTAGATCCATGGATTCAGATTTTGTACATATAGGTATGTAATGTGACCATCTATCTATCTAGGAAGTTAATTATATAAATTCGAGAACCCTTAAGCGCTTTAAACTACAGCAACAACAATAATTTCCTTTTTTTCTCACACACACACGAATTTGAATAAATTCAATAGTTTTATTTCGTTCGCAGTTGAATCAGTTAATTTCAAAAATCTGCGAACTTTGCTGAATTTTTTGCTTCTTCAGTTGCCTATTTAAAGAGAATACAAGAATGCTCAACCTCAGTGTACAACCATCAATAAGCACGATAACCCCTTGTCGAAAGAAACCGAAAAGTCTGATTCCTAAAGGCGGGAGGGCTTTTCCATCAGATTTTTTCTCCATTGAAACACCATTGCAATCGGAGTTAGACATCTCAAGGAGTATTTGCGACCCAAAAGTAGGTAATCAACATTGCATGTCCCCTATGGACCCTGGCTTGGTGCTTCAGCAGAAGTTTTTTCCTCAAGAAGATAATTTAAATAAACAACATAATCCTGACGAGTCCACCGAAATCACATTCAGAGTCAAGCGTGAGCTCGGAAGAGGACAACGGGCTAATAGCGTGAATCCTCAGCGTAGGTTTTCAAGGCCTATCAGCGCTATCTATGGCAATCAGTCCCGAAATTTCGCACGCATTGGTTCTGAAGATTGGTTTATCAGAATGAATAGAAGGAGTTCAGATGCACAAAGAATCCGAGCTGTCTGGCAAGAACTTGAGGATATCAATGTTACTAACTCGATATGCAGAGTGCCTCCAAAAGATGCAAATACTGAGTGTGGTGGTGCCTTGAAAGAGGAGAACACGGCTCTATCTTTAGTTAAGCAACCTGAAACTCATGAAAACGAATTGGTCAGCTTTAGAAGTATACAATTTCTTATTTTTCTGAACCTAAGAAGCATTTTCTAACCAGGTGGCAACAATATGTTCCAGAAGAAGACGACAATTGGAAATTGTACAGATACTCCCGATTTCAAGGGAGATAATGCTGATTTCGAAACATTGGGTGACGCAGATGTGAGGGAGAAACGAAAACAAGCGGAAATCCTCAAAAGTGCGAAAAGAATAGTTTTCGAAGAGATAACTCATCGCGCGCAGAGACTGGAACCATCCAACACGAAAATTGCAGAAAATAATAATCATCCAGTCACAAATGCAAGCCTTAGAAAACCAGTCACCAATTCCAGGCTGAGTGACAATAAGGAGAACTGCCCAATCATAGTCAAAAAAGCCTTCAGAATAAGACCAAGGAGTTCAAGTGTTCTATCGGGCCGTGTTTTGATACGGAATGTTTAACGGACCTGTAAAATAATATATCTTAAATTCAGACTGTATTATTCTTCGTTTTTTTTATTTCCTACTATGATATGATCTTATTACGATATTGGTATTCTTTATATATAATTTTGGTTGTATTCAGAGAAATCTCCGAAAGCTCAGCCATAGCGCATATTATTAGCAGGTTATTTATCAAAACCAGCGATCTCAACAAATCGGTTTTTATTGACGTATTAAAATTGCGCAAAAACCTCTACTTGATAAAGGTCCTTCATTCTGATTCCTTTATAATGTAATCAAGAGCTCGGCTAACCCAGAAATTGTATACCAGAAAGAGCAATAAAAACAAGCTGTTTTGGCTTACACAAATTATATTACTATTTGCAGAATCTCCACCTCAGATTAGTTTAGAGCTGCGAATAAACTGTGATATTTAGATTTGCAAAAGTATCATTTAAAAGCTTAAAAAATAAAATTTTCTCAGAATGGAACCTCATAGACGTCTTAGCGAAGATTTGGACTTGCCCATACCGACTTCAGTCTCAAAAAAACTCAGGTACAATCCTATATGCAACTACCATTATAACTACCACTAGTCTGCAAGTCGATGAATCGAGAATGTGCCCGATTTTGGTCGGTGTCTGCGGGTAAAATCTCAAAAGTGTCTCTTTTGACTAACCTCTCCTTCCAGAGGCTCCGCTTCAGGAAAAACAACATTGTGTAACAAGCTCAAAGAAGCTATGGGCAATTTTGCTATGATCAGCGTGTCGTTGGATTCGTTTTACAGAGGGTAAGTCAAAATCTCAATACATAGTCTAACACTCGCAAAGAGTCGATGACGCCAGCAAAGCCAAAGATTATAATTTTGATCATCCTGACGCACTTAATTTCGACGACGCCTACGATGTGTTGCAGACGCTTATGAAGCGAGAAGAAACCGCAATACCCATATATAGCTTCAAAAATCATCGAAGGTACACTCCTCCTTCACAAAGATGCAAAAACTCGTTGCTTGTTATGAAGGGAGGGATATTCTGAAAAAGTCAAGGGCACGGATATCATTCTTTTCGAAGGAATTTTCGTTTTTCATGACCAACGAATTCGCGATATGATGAATCTGAAAATTTTCATTCAGTCAGATGACGATCTTAGATTGGCCCGCAGAGGTCAGTTAAGTCGTTTTGATCATTGAATAATAATTATGCATATAGTGTTGAGAGATTCTACAGAAAGAGGAAGACCTGTGGACGGAATTCTTTATCAGTACCATCGTTTCGTCAAAGACGCTTTTGAGGAGTTCATCAAACCGGTAAGTACTGAATGTGTTAGCCTGGCACTGACCTCATCAATCTCTAATAGACGATGAAATACGCAGATTTGGTGATTCCGAGCTATGAATCGATAAACATCGCTGTTGACTTTATCGTCCAAAACTTGAAACTCCAAGTCGATGAATACGGCGATTTTAAGAAGCAAGCAGAGGATCAAAACCACTACAGCTACGAGATTCTCGAAAACTATTGGCTTAACCTCAACAAATCGAATAAAGACACGAGCTTAGAAGTCTACTGTGCAAGAAACATCCATTTTCCTATTAACGACAACATGAAGAAAGAATTCGCTGAGTTGTTTTTACTCTTTAACAATGAATTCTCTCTTGACCTCTACGAGTAACATACTCTTCTCATGGCCAAAATTGCTAACTCTATTGCTTTAGAATGGTGATCAAGAGGTACATGAAAGCGAGTTTGAGAATCTTGCGACTCAAAGCTCCAAAGGATTTCGAGAAGTACGAGTTCGTTACTTTCCCAATCAAGGAGTCCGTGCTGAAAAGAGACCCAAAAGATATTAAGTACCTGTGCTTCGTCGTGATATTTTTTTTCCAAAACGCGTTCAAGTACATCTCAAAAATGATCGATATGTTCCACCTCGAGAACCCAGATATGCAGATTGCGGTCGTGACTGGATTTTCAAACATCAAATACTTAGTTAGTTTGAGCCACTGCCACCGGAATATCAGCATCTTCAACGTCCTCTGCGTCGCTGACTTTAGGAAATTCTATCTGTCGCTGAGAAGCAATTGCGAGGACAGTGATTTCCAGATAATGGACGAGAATAACTACCACGACAAGCTGCTCAAACTAGCACATAAGTATCAGAGAAGACATTCAACAAAGGGAGATCATTACCATCATCATCACCACCATCACCAGCATCCAGGATCACCAACCCGCGCGGGTAAGCAACCACAAGGGAAGATTGAAATGACCGATGAAGGGAAAGTTGTTGCGAAGACGTCGTAAGAAGAGGTCTCAGAGCGAATGAATCATCCAAACTTTGATTATAAAAATTAATTTGAATTGAGAGACTAGTTCTGATCGTTGACTTGTTGGAGGATGGTCTTATTGTTTTTATCTGTTTGAATTTGAATAAATTTAGTAGATATTACCCATAGAAAAGGGAAGAGAAAAAAGTTTGAATTAATAGCATGATTTGTTGCGTAGACGCAATGAAAATTGTAACGAGCATTTATTTTGATTTTTCTTTTTCACTTTATCGTTTCGTTGCTGTGTATTGAATCTGTTTCTGTATAAATTCTCTACATATCCTTCTTTCTAGTTGTTTAGCCCGACAAATCAATGTGATATGATATTAAGAGGGGTTTAATGAACTTCCTTGGATGCTTACTAAGAAGGTTAAAGTGGCTCTAGTTAGCACTATGAAGTTACTAGCACGACCAATAATAAGGAAGTGTTACATATGTTGTGTATGTGTGCTTAGGTCAACATTAGCCAATTTAAGGCAAGAGCTCGATCAGAATCCGTCCAAAAGTTAGAGTACATTACAAACAAGGAAAAAAGCCGTTATTTTTTGAACAAATTGAACCTCTTTATATTCCATAATGTGGGAGATACTCATTCGACATAGTCAAACAGACAAGTATTACTGGTATTTACTTCTGAAAGCCCAAAAAAAAAAAACGCTAAATTTGTAAATCGCACCAGAAAATGTTAGAAAACCTCTACCTAGCAGGTAAAGTCATCTGGACTTTTGATCTACGATGAATAACTCAAAACTAACTGTGCTAGTAGTGATCAGAAACTTTCAGTGAATGAGTTTAACACAGGAACTTCTGAGAATTTATATAAATTTCCAGAATGGACGTGGCCTAGCTTCAGAGAAATTCCAAAAATTTATTAAAAATTATTAAAAAGAGTATTCCAAAAATGTTGTCAGCTTTGGTCAGTCAGAGCGCATTGAAGAAAGAAGAGCCTCGTCCTATACAAAATGTCGATCTGGACAAACTTTTGAGCGAACCCGGCCCAGTTAAAAAGAAATCTGAACCTAAACACACCAAACCTGAGCAGAAACAGAAATCACAATATCTGGATATCACCGAAGAGGCCAAAGTAGACCTTGAGCGAGAGGCAATGAAGAAAAAGGCCATCATGGCTAAGCTAGAGGAAAAAGACAAGTCTAAAGACAAGCGTTTGTCTAAGGAATCCGGAAGCGGCCAGACGAAAACAAGCTCTTCCGTTTCAGGGAAGTCCCAGGAGCAGGTAAAAAGTTCTCCCAATGTAAAAAAGGAATCAAAAGATCCAAAAATGGATGAAAGAAGGAAATTACTGCTTGAAATGTCGCGTAACTGGGAAGAATACATGGACGACCCAGCAAAATTAGAATTAATGAATAATTTAGCAGCAGCAGAGCGAACTAAAATTGAAAAGAAACAAGATTTTTCATCAAAATCTGACTCTACTCTCAAAACCAAAAAGATTTCGGATTCAGACAAATCCAGCTCTCTCAAAGCTTCAAAAGCCAATCCATTTGAGGATGTTATTAAAGCGAAAATGCAGCAAAAGCTAGGGAAAAATGGTTCAACGGGTACTTCATTGAAGGACAAGCCAATTGAGAAAAAAAAAATTAGTTCGGAGGGTCACTCCAAAAGCAGTTCTTCTGTAATGAAAAAGGATGTAATGACACTGAATGAAAAGCTAAAAGCTGGAAAATTAGAGGAGAAACGTTCTGGTGATAAGGGGTCTGATAAAAAACGCTTGGAAGAGAAAATCCGCAGAGAATTGGAAGAAAAATACCGCAAGAAATATGAGGCGGAATTGAAAAGCAAATTGTCAAGCTCAAAACCGACAAGCAGTGATAGCAGATCGAAACCTAGTGGCAGCGACATGAAATCTAAAAGCAGCAGCAGCTTAAAAGATGATCCAATCAAGAGAAAAGATGGTGCTTCGAAGCCGGATAGCTCAAAAGACAAAAAATACAACCCGTTGGATAGTCGTATCAGTTCTAGTAAAGACAAACCAAAAAGTCTTCAAAATGGAGATAGAGATAAGCATCGCGACAGAGAAAGAGAACGTGAACGTAGTGATAAAGATAGACATAGAGATAGGGATAGAGAGCGACACCGTGAGAAAGAAAAGCACCATAAAGAACATAGAAGAGAAGTAATAGTCAAAGAATCAACTGAGTACGACCCATTGAGCTATATTGCGTCAAAGACTGACGAGCCTCCTGAAGTGAAGAAACGCAGGGAGGCGCTCGGTGGGTTACTGGCGAAGACAAAAAAAGACGATGATAAGAAAAAGAAAGTTATATATGAGTATTCTGACGAAGACTCTTACGAGAGCTCCTTCATCGATGACGATGAGAATGATGTTAAGGCCAGAAGGTTCGTTGAGAAGATGTTTGCAGGACACAAAAAGAAATATAGAAAGGTCGATGATGACGAAAGTGATATTGAGGAAGCGAAGTTCGATGATATTATCGAGGAAGAAGAGATTTCTGCGAAGATCGGCGAGCTAGAAGATAGGAGAGAGCTGAAGAATATCCTCGAAGAGGAGGAAAGAGAAAGGATGAGGATTAAGAAAAAAATGGCTTGATTAGAGAAATTTCGTTTTAGTAGGACTTGAATTCTTAGGAAAATACCCAGGCTGTTTATGTTTGTTGTTTGAGCTGTGTACAGCCTCTTTTAATTTTCAAATCGCAAGTAAATGAGCTATTCCCATTGTATGTTTACCTTTGTTATGTTAATAGCACGCAATGAGCTCAAAATTGGAAATGACTCTCTATTCTGACAACAAAACTATATAATTTCATAGTTCAATTGAATTAAGAGTAGGAGAGAATGAACAAAAAAACTAGTATTGCACAAAACATTTATAGGTCCTTGCGAAAAAAAAAGCATGCACGTTAGTCAGATATGTATACATATATATATCAACAGAGAAAGATTTATGACTTCTCTTTACCAAACTGTCTATCAGGCACTCTGAGCTTGATTTCTGTGATCTCAATCTGAATATACTCTGGCGGCTCAGGATTCCGTTGCTGCTGTTGTAGGAATATATCGTCGGTCACAGTGGCTTGAGGTGAAATGATCAGGGGAGTTCTTGCTAGCTGAGGATCCTGCTGTATTATTCCCATCGAACGAGCCGCCGCTATATTCTGCGTGTTGGTTTCTAAGGTAGCTGGGGCGGGGATAACTTTTAATTTCTTCAATTTCTCTTCTTGTTTCTCCTCCCATAATATCCCCATTAATTCCACGGCAGGGTGATTTTTGATCTCTTTCCACGAGATTCGCTTAACTTCATCGACCTGAAGCATCTGTGTTAATAAATCCTTAGTTTCATAAGCAATAGGTGCTGGGAATTTAAGTTTTTGAGTTTTGATATTTTTGTAAAGATTGGAAATGCTCTTTCCATCCCAGCGTACTTCTCCAAAGATGCACTCGTCAAGCAGCACTCCAGTAGACCATACATCACATTTGGAAGTATATGGCTCTTCATTCAGAATTTGTGGCGCCATATACAACGGCGTACCCATTAAAGAATGGTGAATTTTGATGTTCTTCAACGACTCATCGATCATTTTAGCAAACCCAAAATCTGCAACTTTAAGCACGCCATCATGAAAAAAAACATTCTCAGGTTTGATGTCTCTGTGCATGATGACTACCCGTCTCCCAGAAGTGTTTTTGACATCCAAGTCGTTAATAGTATTAAATGCCTTTGAAAACTGATAGGCAAACTCAATGGCTTGTTTCTCGCCAACAGAACCGTTTTCTTGAGGAGAGTTCCAAGGTCTCCGCCATTGCAAAGCTCTGTGAATATATAAATATTGTTTGCAGTGCGTTTGGCGTCTAAGAGTTGAACAACATGGTTCCCTTTGATTTGGGAAAGGACCTCGATCTCCCGCAGGAATATATCTTGATCTTCCATAAATTTTTCAGCTCGGATGACTTTTACAGCGACTTCTTTCACGACCTCTGAGCTATAATGACTTTTATAGACAGTACCGAATGTTCCTTGTCCGAGAGGTGTGCTGTTGGGTCTGAAGTAATAGTTGTCAATCTTTTTGTAGTCGGCCGTCATAGAGACTCTTCGAATAATTGTTCGATCTCTTTTTTCTTTTATAATGTAAAATGGGTAAGTTTTTCGTGATTATAACGAGGCAAGAACGAGCTGAACAAATCACTTGATCGGTTCTGACGTGACGATTCGATAATCAAAAACTAAAATTAAAATTCTGAATTCTAAAATTATTTTTGTGAGACATCAGACGAGATCATGACAGCTTCGGTTCTACTGCAGTGGTAGAGAGTCAGTGAATAGTCACTACAAGGGTAAAAAGCTTTCCTGTACTTGTTTTTCCAGAATTTTTTGGAATTGTTTGAAACTTCACATCTTTAGATGAGATCTGAGATAAAAAGCTCAAAAGAGACACGTGTAATGCAAAGTTTCTTCATATTTAAGAGACTAAGAGCTATTTTATCTTTAACCGGGAATGATATTGGATGAGGCTAATGATTCTATAATTATGATATCTCTTACAACAATATGAAATTTCTGTATGGGAGACCTTGGCGAAAACGACTTCGAAGAGAAGCAAGTTCTGTGTAATGCCTTCTTAAGCTTTCATTTTCACAAAGAACTTAAATGTGTGTAAAATTTTTTTTCGAGAAATCAGATTAAATACCGAAAATTACTCTAGTTTTGCAACGTTAGATTGCGTTATCCTGTGAAAAAGACAGAATAGAAACAGGGAATCTTATTTAATCCAGATATGCTTCTCCCCATTGGATAATAAACTTGTAGTGATCAAAATACTTAATTAATAAGTTTTCGCACTCTATATCTCTATGAATTGGGTACAGAGCAAGCGGTTAGTTCATGCTGACTTTGTTTAAATCAAATGAGAGTTAATTGATTAGTTCCGAGAGTTATAACCGACTGTAGCAGGAGAATTTGATACCTGAAAGTCTTGCACATTCGTCTTAGTATCCAAAGTGAAATTTGCACTTTTTATTTCAAATAAATTTGCGGTATAAGATTAGCCAACATGCTCAAATTGTCTCAACGAGGGTTTTCTCTCGCAACTCAAATCTTCAAAGGCTCCCACATTCAAATAAATGCAGCCCAACCATCCCTCATCTTAAGACCTGAATACGGCTTTGCGAAACATAAGGAGAAAATGTGTGCTCACAGAAAACGGATGTATGCTTACTTCCGTGACTTATTCGGCATTTACCAAGACGATATGCAAAAAAGTATACTTTCTCACGACCTTTGGTATTCAGTCCTCATCATGAAAAACGCGTTTCACTTTCAGTATTACGACGTCCAGCTTTTTAACGACGTCATAGACAACATCCGCAGCAGACACCATACACTCACCCCTCCGCTCGCTTACGAAATCATTATTGCTTTACAGGACTACGGCAGCTCTCGTTATGCTGATGTTTTCACCATGCTGCATGAGTACTTTCAAAAATATTTCTTCGTTTACACCACTCAAGAGCTCCAAGCGATAGAGAAAGCCTATTTCCGCTTATCCACGAAAATGCATCTTGAATTTAACCCCATCTACACAAACGCAGTCGCAAGTCAAAAAGCCACTTACGCTATATCTTCCAAAGATCGAGCGAAAAAGGTATTGGAAGCTTATAGCATCAAACCAGATTATGACCTCGCTGATATCGGGTACAACCGGCTTGAGAACAGCATGAATATCAAGTTTAAAGACAGCGGCAAGCAGCTTACTATCCTCGGTTACGCGAAGTTTGACAGCGAGGACATCAAAACTGCTAGAGAAAAGATGCTGGACTCGCTTTATGATGTTTATATTTTCGAATCAGCACCTTTAACGCTTGCAGAGCTAAAAAAAACCCGCGAAGATGTTGATAAAATCAGCACTGGCCGTGATGAAGTCGCCGAAGCATTGAGGTTTTTAGAAAGGAAGGAATTCGCTTCCCATCCCCAGAATGAGAAATTGTATTGGGATTATCTTCGAAGAGTTGGAGAGATAGCTCTATTTAACCCTGCCGACATCGAAGCTTACTTCAAGGAGTACCTAAGTGAGTCGAAAAAATATGAAATCAACGAAAGTGAACGAGTTGTATGTAATATTTATCATTGCGAATATCGGAGTCATTGACCTGCTTTATTAGGTGTATGAAAAGGATAATTTCACTAAGAGGCCGTACACGATCCCCACTTTGCTGCTCCAGCTGAGAAGAATGAAAAAGCATGATTTCCGAGTTCTGTTTGCGGATACTCCCGCGGTTTACGAACTGAACGAAATAGCGAGAACTATCTCCGTGAAAGACTCGCAAAAAATATTTGAGCACGCGCGCATGCTTCTGCTCAATGCCAAAGTTCAATGGGCGGTAGAGATTAACAAGAAAGGCTGCGTCTCCTGCACAAAAGGGTTCTATGAGCCACCAGAGGACATTTCTAACTACTTGACATTCCAAAACTTTAATTTTTCAGTCAAAGAGGCCGCCTTGGGCCGTCAAATAGTGAAGGCTTTGAAATTTATGCAAGGGAAAAGTTATATCGCATTCGTTGATCAGGCGCATCTAATCCCAGTTGTGAAATCGATTTTTTCAACACTATCTAAGGAGAAGTCACCGACCAAAGGGCATGAGATTACTTCAAATGATGAACTTGTACAGAAGTTTTTGATAAAAAATGTCGAGAAGCAAGGCTCGACGGAGGCTTTTGCGGATGAGAAAGAGAAGAAAGAATTTGTACAGAAATACGCGACGATAGCTTCGTTTTACAACATGGAGAGGTAATCATTGAGAATGTGAGTTTTGTGTAATTAATTCAAATGCTTAGTGACATCCAGCTGCCACCTTATGTTGATTTTGACTCGAGCGAGTATAAGCGATATCTTGATGGTTTTAGAAAATATTTAAGCATGGAGAGTTTCCAAGAGCCGACAACTCTGAGCTATGACCTTAAAGGGGACTCGGCCCATTGCCATGCTAAAGATATTCTGTTTAGAACAGGAGGGACCTCATCTTAAGATTGCTCGTAGTTTAGACAACTATATTGTTTGTATGTAATTTGTTGTAAAAGGCGAGAAAAAATCATTACGCTCTAAATGTTCAATTTTCAGGATTAATTGTCTCTCTTCCTAAGGAAAGTTCATGAGTCATTGACCTCCAATCGAAAGCGTCGCATATGTACACAGGAAGAGCATTTTGAATCACACCCTCGGTAGACTTTGGCAGTTTCTATATAGATGCATAAGCAATACACTCTGAGACAGTATGTGTAAAATTGTTGCGTTGCAGGTACTCAGCTGAAGTCAATTTTCTATTTGCTGACTTCAATAGAAGTGGGGAAAAAAAATGTACTTATAGCCTTTTAGTCAGAGGAAATACTCTTATTTTGTAGGTATAAAGGATGTGTGAATGAAATTAGTCGTTTTATGATTTTAAAGCAACATTTGTTAGTTCATTTTAATTACGAATTGAAGCATAGTGAATGTTAAAATGTTTTTCTTTTCAAGACATATACTCTTATCATAAACTTGTTTGCTTAGTATCACTTTCCAAAATCAATTTTCTTTTCTGAAAATGTTACTCTTAACTTGCCTTTGTTACCAGATAGCCAATTTCATTACTAGTTTTAGCTATGGAAGCTATAATGTCGGTTGATGATTAGACCTTGCAATTCATCCAAGAAAGCCATGCCATTGAGAGAACAAAAAAATAATTAACAAGGGAAACCGAGAAGGTCTAACCCAGAAATTAATTCTGAATTATTAAATTTTCGAAGAAATGAATATATACTATTGTCTTTTGTTCGGTGCATTAAGTTTAATGGCAGTAGGTAATAATTTAGGAAAACCTTCAACTATGAGAGGAAAAAGATTTTAGATACATTCCAAACCTTTGTTTGTATGTGAATTAGGCATTTCGTAAACGAGATTCGCAAAGAGAAACATACTATGTTTGATCTCCTCATTCTGTCAACCATAAAATGAGCTTTGATATTTATTAGTAGTTGTAGTAACCTCAGCTTGCTTCACTTGAATCTTAGTTATATTCATCGAGTCATTTCCTGCCACCAAACCAATTTTCTATTAATTATTAGCAATGAAATTAGTTCAATTCATAGTAGATGGAAGTATTTGTATAGTATTGGATGAAGATAAATAAACGGTTTGGGAGAGCTCTTGAAAAATTATGTCTCACAGCTTATTAGTTTGCATTGCTTTATCCTTTAGAAATCGATAGTAATTTTGTTTGTGTTAATTCCATAAATGAGTCGAGTTAGATAATAGGAAATTTAATTAATTAGGTTGTGAGTTATCCATTATGTTCTATTAATTTTGATTTCATGTACTTCAAATTTTATTCCCAGGTTACTGTCTTGAATAAATTGTGATCGGGTTTTTTCAGATGATTTACCAGTTACTTCACGTTTTATGCTGCTGAATTACGCTATTTACTAATTTTTTTATTGCTGCTTAACTCAAGAAAAGAGATATTCGTTTGTAGCTAATCGAAACAACTTTGCTGACGTCAGATGCAGCCTCCCAAAGCTTTCATTGCTTTTGAGATCTTCCATTCGAATCAGCTACAAACTTTCTCTTCCCTCTTTTGCACGATTAATTTTCACACATGCAATGTGAAGTTTCACACTCAAAAGTTACCTTGCAAATTTATCATTTGAATTTTTTTGCTATATGAAATAATTAATTATAAATCTATAATTTTTTCATCTCATAGTATTGATTCTAAGCGCAGCCTACAATAGCATAAGTCGTTTTCCAGCAACACCTGTAGCCGGTGACATTAAAACAAATCAATCGATTTGAATGACAATTAGTTCATGTTTTCCAATGCTTACCATTAGTTACCAGTCTTTCAATTTTTCCACTTAAATTCCATCATTCCTGCTCTCTATTTGTCCTTCATGTTGTGATTCTTTTCATTTTGCTGAGCCAATTGTATCCGCCGCAAACCATAAATGAAAATAAAAAGGAAATGCGTGAAAACTTGAAGAAATCATGCGCATTTTGTGATACAGTTTCAAAACAATAAAATTATCTTGTGTGTTGGCATTAAAGAAAATAAAATGGTGTCTCAAGGTTCCCTGCCCGACCTTACTAAGGAACTTCTGCTAAAAAATCCCTCACAGCTTACAATCAAACAGCTGCTTCAAATCCCTTCTGAAGACCGCAACATCCAGCACTGCAGAGAGATCATAAAACACGTCAAAGTACCTCAATTCGCAGAATTTTTATTCTAAATCACCATAAAGGATGTCAAATTCCTAGAGCAGTATCTCTACACGGACGAAATCTATGAATTAGCGAAAGAATTCGAATTGAAATCATATCCAGAACGAGAAATTATATTCAAACAGGGTGAAGTGGGCGATGCTTTCTATATTATTTTGAACGGGTCCGTCAAAGTGTATATTAATATTCCATCGGAAGTCAAACACTTTACAAACACAGTAAATTCGCTATTGTCGCTGCAATGACACAATTTTTTGCCTCTCTAGAAAGAAATTATGACGCTTCAGAAAGGAGAAGCATTTGGTGAGCTCGCGCTTTTGTATGACTCTGTTCGCTCAGCGACAATTGCTACAACAGAGCAGACCGATGTCATCGTCCTGAATAAAGAGAGCTTTCGAAAGCATATAAAGGTAAAGCTGTTCTACGCTTAGATGTTTGCTGACTCATGGACTCACAAGGATGTGAAAACCTCCCATCTGAGTTATATTATAGATTTCTTTAAAAACTTCCCTGGATTCCAAGGACTGAATCAAAATGAGATCGCGAAACTTGCCGGAAAAACCATGCTGCAGCGTTTCCCTACAAACACAGTCATCGTTCGGCAAGGGGATGAGCCATCTGAGGTTTACTACGTTAAAAGCGGCCGACTGAAGGTAATTAATAATCTGGTAGCGTTGCGAAAAT
>ENA-UOTX01001485-UOTX01001485.1-compost-metagenome-genome-assembly--contig:-NODE-1485-length-17276-cov-17.044712_pt1 | contig 17276 bp, 20 predicted proteins | sample MGYA00238143_ERZ746982 | MGnify/ENA primary metagenome ERZ746982 (study PRJEB28758, sample SAMN06268862) | compost metagenome | isolation source: single cell | place: USA: California, Emeryville, Joint... | reverse complement strand
CATAAAGAAACAAATAATCGATCAAAGTGTGAAAGAAAAAAGAATCCAAGATATTCTGCAAATAGATGCTGCGAGAGCAATGCAGCGCATTCGAACCCAAATGAATCAACGGCGAGCCATGCTACAGGCAAGACAAAAGAAATTTTTGAGGATAATGGCGTTTGTTAATCTAATCAATGGCATCAGATACCAGAGAAAAGTACTAGATTTACCTCCAACGAAATAATAACTTTTTTCTTAGCGATTTATGGAATTTAGAAAGAAGCAACTCAGAGTCTCCTATATCAGCATCATTTGGAAGAATAACCTAAAAATGGAGCTCGACAGGCGAGGTGAGACGTATTGGAATCGGCTTGGGACGGACATCTATTCGTAAGTTGCGCAAAAGAAATTAATTTATGATTGGATATACCTTAGGGCGCTTCAGATGTGTGCGTCTCATGTCAAAGCCATGAGAAAACCGGCAGCGAAGCGAATATTAGTGGACTTTCTCAAATTGGCCTCGAAAAGGCAGTTTATGCTCAATAAGATCAATACTTACGTGGGAAGAGGTAAATTTCCTTCTCTCAAGCATTCTAAAGCCAATGAAAATTAGTTCTGAAGATTCAAAACGGCATTAGGTCTCATTTCACAAGAAAAGCGGCCTTCAAGCGACTTTTACTGACACATTGGGATAAGCAAGCAGTGTTCGTAGCCGCAGAGGTCTTTGCTGCAACTCCGTAACATATAATAATCTTATCAACATTTAACTTACGTGTGAAAATCCAGCAAACATAAGCGAGGCACAATTTCGGCTGAGGTCAGAATCGATGAGTAATAATATATCCAACAAAAGGGTTTCTTACCATTCGTTTAGGTTTATCAGAATGAAGTACATAAACAAATATATTCAAGAAATGGAGGAAAGATATCGAGCCAAATACGCTACTTATATACAGCGAATTCAAAGTCTGGATAAAGAGGTACTGATTTTTGCTGACACATGCATTTAACTGGATAATAGGAGAGAAAGAAGCATGATTACGGGAAGTTTTTCCTCGTGGATAAAACTAAAAAGTTGAATAAGAAACAGGCTCTAAGCCCCATCAGAGACCTTCAGTTCAATTTACCAACCAAGGAAGAGAAAGCGAAAGAAGAGGTTGATCCAGAAATGGAAGGTTACATCCCTTCTGCGTTCATCAAACCGCCAAAAATGATGATTCTTCCAACGCAAGAAGAACTTAGAAGCATGATCAGAAGCGCCTTAGAAGACATGCAAGGCTCTCGCGCAAAGTTCAACAAATCCCCTTCTTAATCAGTTTTTATATGGAATAATAAGTCTTGAAAGCAACTTTCTTATATATGCTTCCACGCTATTTCTCTAGTATGTTTTCTTAAATTTTTGTCTATCATTAGCAAATTTTCTTCCTATCTCATTGTAGATATTCCATATCTGAGATCAGATAACATGTGCAATTAGCATAATAATCGGAAAGCAACCGTTAGGTTAATAGTTTTTATATTGAACTTAACATCCAAAATTTGTCTGTGTATAAAAATAAGGGAAAAATAGATCAGGCAACCCTCCAAAATTGTGTATATTAACGGCTCAAAAAAATGAAATAAATGTAACAGGTGGTTTTAGTTATTATCAGAGGAGGCTCCTTCTTCTTTGATTTACAAGCCCGGGGTTCTCTGTCAGCTATACGAAAATGACTTCTGAACCTCCGAGCCACTGAATACGTAGAAGAAGCCGTTTAAAGTGTTTTTAATCCAAAAAAACGAGGTCTTTGAACTTCGCCATTACATCATTAAATGGGATATCAAGTAGACATGCTAAATCTTGTAGTTTTTTATGGGTTGTTGATTTCGGGTTCTGAAGGTTATCCACACGAAGCAGCTGCCGCAGGAAACTTTTGTCGCAGTTCAGCATCACCAACTTTATTGCATCGAATATCCTATTCAATTCTTCCCCTTGAGAGCTCGACATCGGTTGCTGAGCCTCCCTCGGTTCCTTTTGCATTGAGTGCAAGAGCTCAGCCAGCGTAATACTAACCCCCGGAGCACTATGGTCGTCTCCGAGAAACGCATGAGATACGAATTTTGAAGCGTCATGTCGCTGGTTAGGGTCAATTTTGGTGCAATGGCATAAAAAATCTACGAATTCATCGGAAAATCTGTTGTGGCATTTGAGCAACTCAAGCAAAGTTAACGCGCAATCGGTTTGGATAGCGTTTTGTTCTTGTGCGACGAACTTGGGTCCAATGAAATTGTTCTCTAATACGCATTTTAACGAGTGCTTTAGTCGAACGGTGGAGTTTAAGCCTGCCTGGAACTTCCTAAGGTCTTTTTCGTTATGCAGCAAACAACACCACTTTTTGCTGGTTTGCTTGAACGACTGGATCAAGTCCATCAGGTATTTGAGGTTATTTAACGAGTAAAAGCCGGACGAATCGAACAGTCCCAGGTCGCCCAGGGCGCAGGTCAGTAAGCAGTGACCAAGGTCGAAAATATCAGAGGCAAAATATTTAGAATTTTCATCTCCATGCAGTTTTTCTGTGTGCAAATGCTCTGAATCGGAAACTTTTCTCTCGAGCTGTGAGCTAGAGTTGCTTCTTTCTTTATTGTACGACCTAAAGAACGGTAAGAAGAGCGTACGAGGAGAAATAAAATCACCTTTGTTGTCTGATAACTAGCTCGGCCGCTTCAGGGCAAAATTTCGCATGACGAGCTAGACCGGGTAATAGCTAAAAAAGATAGCTTTTAGCAAAAAATAGAATTTGAGCTTTATAATAAACCTTGGGATTGTAATCCGCATCGATCATGATCTCCTTTGGGTTGATGAGCCAATGAGCAGCAGCTCTGGTAGTTTTGTGTATTTCTTGTAGAGTACTCATAAGATTCTTCGCTATTGTCTTGAGACAGCTCTCAGGGTAGGTTAACCCAGTGTCCAGCAGATCCTGTGAGAAGAAATAAGAGCTTAACAAAAAAAAATCAATCGAAGAAATCACTTGCAATGTGCCTTTTTTGGCAGGTTCAAGAAGCACAGAGATACTCCCTTCTGGTGAGTTCCAGAAAGAAGTGTATATCTTCGCAAAGGAAGTGTTTAGTAGACTGCGGTCTTTCCACATATCAACCCATTCTTTCAGATGGTTATTAAATTTGATCGGCTCTTCCTAAACGAAAATAACGGTGACAATCAGTATCATGCACTCTCTGCTTTCAGTTACCTGCAAATCAAATATGCTCATCGTAGGCGCATGAAGCACCTTCTTAATCACTCCATTGTTCTCCGTCGACCTCATTTTCTTGATAGTAATCATTTCATTCAGCGATATCCTATGCCTCTTAGCTTTATCTCCTAATCCTCGCAACAACGGCGGACTTTTCAGCATCTCGCTTAAATTTCGACCGACGTACGGCCCTTCCGGTGACCTCGATTGAACCTTTCTCAATATTACCACCTTTTTGACCTTCCCAAACTCATTCTTCACGTCGAACTCTGGGCCTGGAGACGTAAACTTCCTTTCTAGCGGACTTGGCCTCTTTTCGAGCACATTAGCCGCTCTTCTGCGAAGCAATTGGAAAGAATCGTTGCTTGAAGGCCTATTATGCAGAAAACTGCTCTGATCGCTTTGACGTCTGAACTCCATGAGCGAACTGTCCGGATACGAGAATTTCTTCGCACTTGTCGGTCTGTTCTCCTTATCAACGGAATATTCGGTCAGATTTCCTTTCTCTTTTGAGCGAAACAGCCTAATTCTACACTTCTTAACGCTTGTTGCTATGAAATGGGTTACTTGCTCTTGTCAATTTGAAACCGAGGACTGATAAAAAACGAAGTTTCTGGAGTTTGCCCTTCATTCGGTGTATTTCTATGATTAGTGCGACATGCAACTTTTGGTTCGTTATAGCGAGTCTGTTTCGGCTGCAGGTCCTGTTCTGAGGCTCTTTTGTCGAGCATATTGCGCATAGGCGAAGCTTTGAACTTCAAGACTGGAGATTTCATTGGAGAGTTGTTCGCATTCGCGGATATCTTCGCGAGCTTGTTAAGAGCGATTTGGCGGGCTGAAACGGCCTTGTGAAGATTGGCAAATTGCACCTTGCTCAATAGGCTAGCAGTACGAATATTCGTTTCTGATATCGGTTGGTTCTGTGACATCATTCCTAACCAACAACCATGCAAATTATATTGGAATAAATTAATCAAAGAAGAATAATACAATTTCGCGCACAATTGAATCTAAAAGAAACTGCCGAAATCCAAAGCTATCAATGAGACACGATATTCGAAGATACTGTACGAAAATCGTTTGTTGAAGAGTACCTTGCTTCTAATTCAGCGCGTTCATTGCTGACTAGCATTTTCTCGTAACAATTTTGCTGAATTCAATGTTCTCATTGACTTAAATTATTATTACTGGTGACCAGTATAAATAAAACTTCTGTATATAACTCAATAAATAACAATTATCAAAATAATCCAAGTCCAATACCACCAGAGCCTCATAGCCTCTTGACTGTAAATGTCACCACACGTCTATGAATTCAAAGTCGAATTCCTTATAACCGTCGAAAATGTTTTTATATGCAGTCTAACGGAAAAGACTATCCTTATTATTTGCCATTGAAATGAGGAAAGCAGCATAGAATTGTTAGCTATTGATCACTATCTTAAGATTTAACGGCAAAACGTGAAGGTTGTTATTTGAGGGAAAATTATTGGGATTCTTTATTTGTTAATCTTTCTGTGAATTCGTGTATTTATTCAGAAGGCACATAATTATCAATATCCTCTAGCCTTAACCTTATTCATGAATTCGCACTCATCCACCTACTAAAAGAAAACGAGAGAATGATTTGCTTATTTGCTTATCCTAATAAAATTCCGCGAGAAGGAGAGATACACAGACGCCCGGTCTCACGAGAGGAGGATGCTAACCACCTTACTTTAGAGCAACAATAATGCAGGTCATGTTATCGCATCCAATACCAGCTATTATATGAGGGAAAAATAAGTGTTATTCATTGAAAAAAGGAATTAAAATTTACTCGCCGTGTCAGGAGCAAGGCACTTGTCGAGAAATTCTTCAACGACTTTGCTAAGATTGCTGGCCTGAGGGATTCTCTGTCCGATAAATTCAGCGATACTCTGGTTAGACATGCTTTCCCACACACCATCGCATCCAAGGACCAAGAACTCGTCATCAGGAGTGAGCGTTCTTTTCTTAATTTCAGGAACTGCCGAGATAAGTTGCTCGCCAGGGGCAAGCTCAGAGTTTCTTTTGTATTCGAGGTCACCGAGCGCACGAGAGAGATTCAAATTGCCGTTGATTCTGCCCTCGCTGATGTATCCTCCAGCTTTTTGGATTCTTGCTCTCTCTCCTGGCAATTCTGGTTTATGGTCTTCGGACATCTCGACCACGTTTCCTTTGCTGGAAAGAATGCATCGAGAATCTCCAGCATTCGCGACGATAAGCTCTCCTTTTGCGATTAAAGCGACATTTGCAGTGCATCCGGCAAAGGATTCAGGCTGGTAGCCTTTACTGTCCTCGCCGTTCTTTAAAAAGCTCAATTCCTTTCTGCCTTCCGGAGAAGAAAGCAGAGTATCCATTCGAAGGAAGGTTTCAGTAAGGGCTTTCTCGTAGCTGCCCTTTTTGAAATTCTCGTTCGCTAACAGCTCTTCCACGAAGTGTTTTTCTACAAATAACGCGACTTCCTTGCCTAGTATAGAATTGTAACCTCGAGTAATTAGGAATTAAACGAAAAAAGCACAGAGTCTTCAAATAGAAAAGGGCGCTTACCTCCATGACCGTCAAAAACACCGAAAATATGGACATCTGGGACGATGTTGAATTTCGCAATGTGAGAATCTTCCATGTTGACTCTCCAGCCTAAAATTATTATAGGAATTTTAAGATGAATGCCCATTTTAGCGAAGAATGATGCCTACCTTGCATGCTTGATGCTCCATATCGCATATTTCCAGCCTTTCCATCTTCAGACTTCTTTTCCCGATTGGGAGACGCCAGATAGATACCCATTTGCTGATGTCGTAGTTTTTATAAAAAAGTTTTTTTGGTTTATTGCTTGAATAATTTAGAGCGTGTTTTCGTTAGTTAGCGCAGTTAATACCTGATAATTATTCTTGAATTAGGTTAAAACAACGCTTATTAAAGAGGCAAAGCTCAATAGCGTCCCAATACCCATGAAAAGTGATTGTAGACACCATTTTACTCTTCACAACAAGTTTTGTCAGCAAATTTATTTTTTTTGGGCTTGAAGTGAGATTATTAATTCCAGATTTGCAACTATATATCGAAAAGCCTTTCTTGAATGCACCAATAGTACAGAATCTATGCCATTCTCTACTTTACATCTCATGAACGTCTTATAAGCCAACAGAAAGGAAATTAAGACATTAGGGAATCAACAGTCAAATATTATCCAAGAAATGTCTTCCCATTTGAGAATAGTCTCTCAATATCACTTTACTAAGGCCCTTAACGATTCGATTGCCCTTAATCATTTAAATCTGTGAATCATGGAACATCAAACGCGAAATAGAAACAATAAATTGTGAGAAAACCATAGAATGAATGTAAGGTTTAACAATTAATTCCATTTACTTGCCATTTACTCGAGCTCTTTAGAAAAGAAAATTATGAGCAGTATGTATTTATACACTAAAGTTTTGAAAGTGGAGAGAGAGAAGAGATCAATTCTCTAAGTTTTATTATAACATATTCATATTTAGTTATCGGAGTTCACAGCATTTGAAGTTCCGCAGGATTGGCGTGCGTATTTTGAAATTAAACTGAGGCTGAGGGATCATAATTCCATTGCTTTTCTTCTTGATCAAATTGTTCATGATCAACGCATACTTTGCATCCTTCTTGTTTGCAGCATACAGCCACATTTGGCAGACCTTACAAGAATAGATATCCCATTTTTCCTAACGAATTTAATAGTTAGAATACCCTATCTCTTTGGAAGAAAAATACCTTATTTATCAATTGAGGCTGATTCAAGCCACTGCGTTTAGATTTCCTTGGATAGACAGTTGTATTCTCCTGTAACCCTTCCGAGTTCATAACGATCTGAACGTGGAGTTTATCATGAACGACGCCTGTGTTCTTGGGCCCAATGACAAAATCGTTTGGTCCGAAGTAAGCCCATTTCAAGCTTTCCCATTGTATTTTATAACGGTCCTGTTTTTCGAAATCATTATTAAGAATAAAAATAATTAATGGTATCTAACCTTGACAAACCGCATGTACTCGGCGCAGCCGTCAGATGGACAGTCAGAGAATTCTAGAGTCCTTGAATCACGTGAACAAGCACAGGCAGTGACATTGATATTCTTATCGACGTTAAATTGGCGCTTGAGCACGATGGTAGCACAACCGCAAATGCATTGGACTTTTGGGAAGGCGTTCAAGAACTGAATGATTTTGAACTGCTGCACCATGAAATTGCTCATCAGACTCAGGTTTGAAAATGGTAGGGTATAAAACAGTATCTGCGTCAAAAAAATAAGAGGTTAGCGCTGAGGGAAAGATGGGTAGATGAGCTACCTGTGAGTTTATGAGAGTCCAGGTTTCATACACTGAGCATCTGAAGAAATAAGTCAGGCAGAAGAGCAAAGCGGTCCTCAGGACGAGTTTATCAGGCTTTGAATTCACGCTGAGGTTATCGTCCTCGATGATCAAGAGGTTGCCTCTGTAGAGGAACACCTCCCTCAGGAAGTCCATTACTCTTGAAGCAATCAGGTAGGGAGTTAATCTAAAAAAAAATTCAATGTTATCGCTCCTGCACTCCCTTATAGAATTTTACTCGTGTTTCTGGTCTTCTTTTAGCCTAAACACCAGTCTCTTAAATCGCAACAGGTTGCGCTCGTCTAGCAAATTGCTTGTAGTGACCACATGGGTTATTCCCCCTTGTATCAGCCTAAAATTATCATTTTTCATCAATACATCAGTGGAATGCTAATTGGCATACTTGTCGACGTTCTGTAAGAAATACTGTCTTGAACAGATGTGGATTTCATCCATAATCTTCATATATAGCGGTGGCTAATATACAAATAATTAGCTTTAAGAATTTGAATCAAATCTTACGTGTTTAAGGAGATGGGGTAAAGTAATCTTCTCCTGTATCGTTTCATTCGTTGGGAACAACAGCTCCATGTAATTCTCAATGCAGCTTTCCAACGAGAAATTCAACGTGATTGCGTTGTTTAGAGGATGCTGCAGAGCATATTTATCCGCGTAATTGGAACCAGAGACCAAAATCGCGTGAATATGCTCGAACCGTTTCAGCACGTTATCGATGGATGGTCTATGCTGCGGATCTCTCACCAGAATATACTTCAAGAAATCGGTCAGGTACGTGTTGTGTCCGATCTTCTGAAGCATCTCTTCCGTCAAGAGGACCTCACTGGGAGAGGTGACTCTAATATAGAAATGAATCCAATCTCGATGGAAGAAGAGGAAATCTCCAGTTAAAAGCTCATAAAACAGACAACCTAATGACCAGATATCAGAGCTTCTGGTTGTGCCAATCTTCGCAAAGAAAAGGGAAATTAACGCTTTATTTTCAAACTAAAAGTATATTTACCTTCTTTCGACGATCGAAGTTATCTGCCTCTTTCTTCGAGTTCAAAGTCAACGTAAGCATTTCTGGAGATTTTATGTATTCAGTGCCTCTGTTACGTAAATCGAATTCGTCGTCTTCATCGACAAACATTCTTTGTGAGGGAATTAAAGCATTAGTCAAAAGGATTCATATCATGCGTAATTTACTTGCATTCTCCGAAATCTCCTATGGTAATGCGAATTTCCGAGTCATTCAGCCATTTAGAATTGTTGTAGCTGTTAGTTTTGTAATCCAGCAGCACATTATCGCATTTCAGATCATAATGCGTCACATTATGCGAATGCAACAGCGAAATCGCCTTCAAAATATCTCTGAAAATCGTCATGTACGTAGGCAGGTTATCACTCCAATTGCCTTCTTGTTTGACACGCCAATCTTTCAACGACGATGGGTATTTCTTCATCACAATGATGTAGTCATGGTCAGTTACTCCGTAGTCGTACATATCAGTAATGCAAGGGTCGAGTCTGAAGCTCTCCAAACAGGTGATTTCCGTGAAAATATCATGTAACACGCAACGCTCATAAATCGATTTTGGTAGACTGAGCTGCTTTATCGCGACCGTCTGAGGGTCCGCGAGGTTGGTATTGCATTCGTAGATAGTACCATAGGCTCCAGTGGCGATTTTCTTCCAGTCGGTGTAGATGGTGGTATCAGTGAAGCTCGCGCAGAGCAATTTGAGCAGTCTTTGGCCTGCTGGGAAAGGATTGATTTCTGACATCTTTTGCAATAGGAGAGGGAGGATATGCTGGTTGCTTGGGTGATTCAGATGGAAATGAAGGATATAGAGGATGTTTGGCTTTCCGTTATTGATTGGGAACTGAGAGCAGTAGTGGTCGTCGAGAGTACCGCGAGTTGGTGTGAGCAATAGACAGATCATAAGACTCAAGACCAGAACGTGCAATTCGTCATCTTCATAGATTTTCCTGAGCTTCCTTTCGCTGTAATAGAAAATATTCTCGGTTAATAGCTCCTCAAGGTTCAGCGGAGTATGTTCTTTTCCAGCCTAGAGGCAATTATGCAAAAAGAATGAGAAAAACGAGAGAAAAGGGGTTTGATTACCAGTAGATTCGGGTTGGACGACATAGGAGAATGAACTTTCTTTTTCCCTTCTAAGAGCAGTTGCATCTTGGGGTTCGACATGTTAAGTGACTTCTCGAGCTTCGTGAGGTCTCCTTCGGCTGCTCCTTCCTTCTCGTGTGGTTCATAGTTTCCGTAGTCCTAGATACAAGCGAGTGAATTTAAAAGTAATGAAGCTTTTGAATTTACATTTTTATGGAACTGTTCGCGATCAATTCCGCTTATTTTGAGCGAAGGTACATTCTTCTTAGGAGGGGGGTTGTTGGCCCCGAAGCTAAAGTTGTCGTTGCCTTTAGTGTTTTTCTGGCTCACGTCGCGAGGAGAGCCAGCGAACTTGGGGTCTTGGTTCGTGAAACCGATTCCAGCTGGAAGTTTGACTATTAATAAAAGAAGCAATCATTTGTAAGGGATTGTTCAAAACAATTATATTACGCGCAGGAATTTTGAATTTAGGTTTGTTTTGCGATGTTTGTGGGTCATTAGCTGGGTCCACGCTTGCTCCAAGGCGGAAAGCTGAGGTATTGCTCTCTGGAGCCTGTTTATTCGTTTGCAATTGCATGGATCCCATTCTTGATTCTGTGAAGTTGCTGATGTCCAGCTTCTTAATATTATTTTTAATGTACATCTAATTGTTTCCCAATAAATCAATAATCGCTCATAAAATAAGGGAATTTACCCCTGTAGGTGATCTCCCTCCAAACTCTGGATCGATGCTCTGCCCTTCTAGATTTTCGTAACTATAGATTAGATAGTTAGAACACATCTCGCTGAAATTAATGCAAATTTACTGGAGATTTTTTGTAAAATGAGTTGGTTGCTGTCTAAGAGAAATAATTCCTGAATCCGACTGATTCAGAACCTCGGACTCCTCAGTTCCTTCAACAGTCACCTTCTTCTGCTCCCAAAATTGATCTTCATCGGGCTTCTCAACAGGCTCCTGCTTTTCTTCCTTAGGCTGCAATTTCCTCAGATCTTGAGGATGTTGGGCTCTTCCAGAATTCCCACCTTTCTTATGGAAAACTATCTCCGGGGTCTCTTGCTGGAAGACCTGCGGCATTGGTTTCCCAAGGCTTGCGAGATTGATCTGCACTTTCCCCACCGGTGCTGACTCATTGACGACGTTAGTCTCAGGAGGCTGTGTTTGAGGCTGTTGTTGTAGTTGCTGTTGTACTTGCGGCTGCGTCTGAAGTTTCGGCATTGGTTTCGATTCATTTTGGATGATCCCTCCACCATAGTAGCTCGGAGTAGCTGTATTAGCCAGGTTTAATGAGGGAATCGGCGGTCTCTTCTTGGCCTGCTGCATCTGATGCATCATCTGAATTCTTCTTGATAACTCAGTGTCGTGCTCTTCTGTATCGAACTGCTCTCTATCATCTCTTCCACTCCTGGTTACATTCGAACGGTCTGATTTCTTAAATTTTTGCGAACGCATTGACTCTTCCCCAGCGAACGAATTGTCCTGCATATTAAAAGGATGTGGTTTCTGACTCTCCTCGGTGTCTCCGGGCAGCAGCTCCGTCTTCAGCTCGCTTTTCAGAATCTCCTTTCCTTTAGATTCTTCTGATTTCGCGCTCTTAAGGTCAGCTTCCGCCTTGTACTGCTTTTCATAATTCTTCTTATAGTCCATCGCAGCTTGATTACTCTGCGATTTCGCTCCTCCTAGATTTAGCTTCGAGAGATCCAATTTCGGCCTCACCACAGGAGTCTCGTTGCTCTCAGCCTTTGGTGTGGACTTTGTTATTTTATTCGCCTCATTATGTGGGGATTTAATCGTCTCAGTCTGCAAGGAAAACGATTTCGGTGTGTTTTGCTTTTGCTGAGGCATATGCACAGGTGTACGGTCCTTATGCGATTTTGTTATTATCTCCTGCTCGGCAGTCTGGAAAAGGTTATTCTGGTTATCCGCATTCGAGAATCTCCTCTTCGCTTCGTTTCTTATTCTCAAGAAACGCTCTCTGATCTGACTGATATCGAACTCGAGGTCAATTTCCCTCGAAAAGAACTCCAAAATACGATATTGATAGAATTTCCTTTTGATTTCATCGGTTCGATTACGAGCGATAGCAAACAGAAGTTTCACGTACTGGTTTGATAGGATAATCTGATGGGACCTTGCCTCAGTGTTCTTTTTTGCTTGTCCTCCGAGGCCCTCAGATTGCTCGTCGTTCTTCCCTTTCTGCGCGTTTAGGTCCGGACCCCAACTGCTTCTTTTATTCGTTCCTTGGTTATTCCCAGCGTTGGTGAACGGTGAGCCATCACGCATCAATTTCGTTAAATTTTCGACTTCAGCGTTGATGTTGGGGTTGTTCCTCCTTACCTTGTTACTGATTTCGTTTATTTTCATATTGATTTCGTTGAGTTCGGAGTTGTTGCTGTGGGAGTAGAGCTTCACGAAGTTAATATAAGCGAAACGGATGTAAAACCCAGCGATTTCTTCTGTCAAAAAGCACGAAAACCTCGCATTGAACCCAAAGATCTTGGTAGCTAGCTCTACGATCGATTTTAGAAGCCGTATCCTGAGCAAATTGAAGTTGTTCAGCGCTCCGCTCTGCGACGAGATCAACAGCGAGTTCAAATTACTGTTGTTGACGAGATACTCTGAAAAGATACCGATGTTTGGTTTGATCAAATACATGAGATTTTGGAGGATCTTTCTAATTATATTTTTCCATTTTTTCTTTGAAGGGTCTTTTGTGGCGTTATTAAGCTTCTCTTTGAAGATGATCCATTGGCACATGTACAGCACAGCATTATAGTACTCTAAGATCTGCTTTGCCTCAATAAACAGCGAGATTTTATCCTTATCGAACTCAAATTCTGGATTGCTGTTCAGATTTTGTGTGTTCTGGTTAGGCGAGGCCGAGGCCTGCTCGGATCGCTCGATGAGTCCTGCAAGCTCGAAAAACACGCCTCCAACGTAAAGTTTGAGAACTTCGAGCCAGCTTTCGTTGCTGATGAAAATTCCGTTCAATAAGGTAAAAACGTCAGTCTTTGGCGATCGTAAGATAAGCCTCGAAATAATTCCTAGGTAAGCAGAGAAAAGCTTTCGCTGTCTGAAAATAAATGAGGTTAGATAGAGGTTGTCTGTGTAGGTGCCAGGATGCACTTGGAGTTTAGCTTGAGGGTTATCGTCTTTGATTTCTGAGGTATTTGCTTGGATTTTTGAAGGAGATACGTCTTGCGATTTACGCGCTCCTGCTTTGAAGTACGATCGCATGAAGTTGGATTGTCCAACGGTGTTATTAGAGTTGGGCTGGTTTGTTTGCTGCTGAATCAGGTTTTGGAAGTCTTTCGATGAGAAAGAGCCTGTTTTGATGGTTTTTCCTCCGTTGTTCGGGGTAAATATCCGGTTGCTCATCGACGCTATAAAAACATGAGAAATGAGAAATGCTCAACAACAGAGGATAATACTCGCATTATTTCCTTGGTTATTCGTTGTAGCATTATTCAACTGGCTAATAAATCCGGCTGATAGGTCAAGGATTTGTTTCTTAACAAAGAGCAGCAGGTCGAATGTGTGATCCATCACCTCAAAGACCGTGTTTCTCGAGGTGCAGTTTTCAAGGTAATGGTGCAGAATTTGAAGCTGCTCTGTTTCAACCTCGTAGAAAAAAGGCTGGTTCATGTCCAAGTTATTCAGGACCCATGAGAATTTCTTTTCAAATTTACTTAAGAACAAGTCTATACGTTGATAACGTTAGATTATTATGTTGCAATAGGATGTTGAAAGTTTACTTGAGCATTTTTTCAAAAACTTTTGACTCACTTCGTCATTGGGATTCACGTTAAGACCTTTTGGCTGAAGCTTAAAGCTATCCTGCTCGCCGTAGCGCAGTGTAGAGAGATTCGAAATCTCGTAAATCTTCTCAACGTCCTGCCCGGATTTACCTTTACTTTGACTTCCAGGGGAATGAAGATCTGAATAGTTATGCTCTTCAAACGCGTTATTTCCAGTGTTAGAAGAAGTGCTGCCTCCGACGTTATTATAAGTATTGTATTTCGTGACCAGCAGCTCATTGGTTTTCTCGCTAAGCACAGCAAATAGGTCCAAAATTTTGAAGTAAATGGTGTTTTCAGACATCAACATCGTGTCAACGTTCGTCACGTTTTGGTTCAAATTCAACTCGTCGATCGAGTCGATGCTCTCGTCAGGATAGGTAAAGGCGCTGCTGTTAGTGTTGTCATAGGTAGTAGAGAAATGCAGCAAAGTTGAATCGATTATCTTTGGGTTTCCAGAAACATTGCTTTCAACGTTCCTCAAATTCATTTTTCCAGTGCTGGTTTTCTTCTCTGAGCTGGGTCTGTTGATATTCAAATTCAAATTGATCGCCTGGTTCTGGCCGCCCTGTCCTCCTATCACATTTGCTTGATTCTGAGCTAAAGTACTCTTCTGTTTAGCTCGATACTGCTCAATCAGCGTTTTTTCGTAATGCCGGTCGATGTTGTCAATGTTGTCTATCCCCTCGCAAATACGGGTTTGGAATTCGGCATCGTATTGATCCTCCCAGTAATCGCTACTTGATGCGAGCTGCAATATAAAATTAGCGGGATTTCTAAGGGAATAAGCAGTGTACCTTTCGCAGCTCTTTTTCTCGGATTTCTTGGGCTGCGTGTGTGGAAAGGTAAAGATAGAGTGAGCTCACCAGCGAAGAAAAATTCTGAAGCTTATTGATATCGTACTCTTTGAGGATGTGATAAATGAGGTTAGCGAGTATCTTTAACATCTTCCCAAGTGCTTTGAGGTCCTGCTTGGTCTTTTTCTTAGCTTCTAGGTTCTTTCCTCTGTCTCTGTCGAGGAATTTAGTGCCTTGGAAAGTCACTTCTGGCTGTCCCGTTGGACTTTCCTCTTCGCTGTTATCTTCCGAATTTCTGCTGCTTTCGACTTCTTTGATCTCAAGGTTTTTAATCTTCGACAGCTTGATATTGTTCTTTTTCTTCATATGCTTCATCTTGCGCTTTTTATTAAGTTTTTCCTTGATGAGCTTCTCATCGACTTTGATATCCATTATGCTATCGACATCTAATGATTCATAGGGTTGTTACTCATGTCTCCAGTTATAATAATAATACCTTGGAAAATCGTCATATTTGCCACTTGGTCAAGCTGGACTTTACGCTTATGCGCAAGCATGCAGCCGAGATCGACTGTCAAGCAGTATTCTCCCAGCTGGTTAGCCAACGATTTCATCTTATCCTGCGCAGAGATATATGAAATGATTTTAAAGTTGTTATCTTCATAGAAGTAAGAGTTCTCAGCGTCGTACAACGAGATATTGTTTTCATTATTTGCCCTCGCATTCAAGTCCTTCGGCCCAATATCCAACGACGTCGACCCCAATCCCGTTGTCGAAAACCTATTCGAGTTCGTGCTTATCGATTTGTAAGGGTCCGCACGCCGAGTCGACCTTGATATCGTATTTGCGTTCTCATTTATCGAGGTCGGAAGATTCAACGCAGGCACTTTTATCCCTTTACCATGAGTGTTCATTCCTCCGATAGAACCCAGCGGAAGGCCGCCTTGCTGGCTTGGATTCCCTGGATATATCGAAAAGCTACTCTGCTCGCTGCCAGGCTGATTCACGTTGGCGTGGTTCCCTTGCTGATGTTCTGTGTCGAAACCCGGCCGGTTCTGAGTATGACGCGAAATAGGCGATTTGCTGATTTCTTCTTCGTCAGGCGATCCCATCATATTTTCTGCATTGGTAATTGGATTGTCGCTGGGCACTGCAAGCGGGTTCATCATCAGCAGAGGAGAGTTCATATTCAAACTCTGAACATAGCGGTTGAGATTTGAATAGAAATCTGACGAGTAGCCAAAATAATTCTTCAACGAAGTATTCATAAAGGAGGTCCTTTCGGAACTTTCGGTTTCGCGGATCAAAGTGTATGATAATTTTTCAAAATGCTCAACGAATATGCCAACATAGTTCTTCGCGCGGAGATGATTGATCATCTTTTCTGAAAAATAGCAGATTTTGAAAAATATTGACAGTGCATCTGAATCCGTCGGCTGATTTTCAAAATGATCGAGGTATAACTCCGTTATGCGTTCTGCCATGTCTTTCTTAAACCTAGTTTGGGAGAATAAACGAGAGTTTGCAACAATTTTATCTACTTGATCAGTTTCAATAGCAATTGAAGGGTAATATCAAGGCAGTAGTCATTGAAAGTTTTCTGAATGAGTTGAACGTTTATAACGCCGGTAGGATTCTTGTTCATAGAGTTTATTTTTGATTGGGTGGTAAAACCCACGAGGATTGGTACAAGTCGATTGAGATAAATGTCCCAGATCTCGCGATGGATGTCACGAGTGATGGCGGTGAGAATGTTAATCAAGTCATCAGAAAACTCGGTGCAATTTTGAAGTTTGTCAACGAGTTCTGCTTCCATTATATGGTTCGAAATCGGAAACTCGGTCTTCTTGCAAATAAATTGATTAAATTTGATTCAAATATTTTCTATTGAAAAGTAACTTCGGCTGGTTGATTTTTCAAACAACGAGTCAAAACTCTGTTTTAAAAATGCTCCTCAGAGTCAAATAGGAATCGTTTCAAAAAAAAAATGTTTTCTCTGAGACACTGCCTGGAATGCACGTATTGTTAGGTTTCTCTGCTAACCGATTAAAATATTGTGCTGAATTCGCAACTTGGAAAGGCGTTAATGCATTATCTATTAAAGTAGAGGACACTTGCTATTGCTATTGATAGCCATGCTCTTAACATACCAAAATTTAAAATATTTGACTGGAGTTTGCTCGGTATGACTAGACAGCTTCAAGCATTACCTCGAGCCAATTTTTCTCTCTCATTTAAGAATTCAATATTGCTGCTAAGGAAGATCAATAGAGAAGTATATAGCAATGAATAATCTCTATGAATAATCTGGATTCATTTTTCACTGAATTTTTCATTATAGATTCAATTCATTCGGACTATGTATTAGTGGAAGATGCTTTAATCTTTTATATGGTTGGGGTCAAATCGGAAACAAATGCTGAGCAAATCCAGACGAATGGATTCTTGTCGAGTTATGGGCTAAAAAGACACATTACATCGCAAAAAAGCAGAGCCGCCAAACTAATTTAAATAGTTAGTATTATGCTTTGAGTAGTAGAATCGCTATAAAATTTATAATTAATTGTTGGAAAATGACAAATAAATGAAATGTCTGCGTACTAATCATTCATCAAACAAAAAAGTTAAATGCAAAATGTATATCGAATTTAACTCCTTGGTACCGGTTCCCAAAAGCGTTCTTTATTCACCTAAATACAGACAATTTACAAAACTAATCTGTAAAATGCACTAATAGAAAGTTGGTATAACATCTCACGTTAGTGAACTTCTAACTCATTAAAAATTTAATAATAGAAAGACTAATTATTACACACAATATTAAACGTATCGTTGAATTATATTATCACTATACCAAAAGAAATACTCCAGAGAAGTAATACTCTCCCTTAGTTTATTTCTCATATTTGTTCATAGTTTCACAAACCTGTTAAAAAAGACTTATTCTAGTCACTCTTAGTAGAAGAGGAGGATACTCACCAAACC
>ENA-UOTX01001484-UOTX01001484.1-compost-metagenome-genome-assembly--contig:-NODE-1484-length-17286-cov-13.589982_pt1 | contig 17286 bp, 20 predicted proteins | sample MGYA00238143_ERZ746982 | MGnify/ENA primary metagenome ERZ746982 (study PRJEB28758, sample SAMN06268862) | compost metagenome | isolation source: single cell | place: USA: California, Emeryville, Joint... | reverse complement strand
CCATTTATCTTCAGAGTCTACTCGATTAGCTAGTTTCTGTATCATCGACTTGAAAGTTTTAGAAAATAAATCAGAGAGGGACAATGTACTTGTGCTCCAGCTAACTGAGAATTCAGTTTTCTTATTTCACTCTCATATTTCGCTCTTTCTTCTTTGATTATCGCATTCAGGTGGTTAATTTCCTCAATCCCTTTCCTTGTAAGACGAAAAGCAATTAACCCCTGCAGGCAAATTCGTTTTACATTTTCTCTATAGACGTTTCATGCTCTGCCTTGATTAGATGGTTTTTGTTTCGTTCAGCCTCTAATTGGGCAAGTAACTCCATTTTGTCTCTCTCTAATTGCTCATTTTTTCGCTCAAGCTCCCCAAGCGCCTCTAATGCTCTGATAATAATGAGTAAACGCAGATTTATGCAGCTCTTTTACTCTTGCTTGTATTTGAATGAAAGGTCTCGCGAGTGAGATTCCTCAATACTGGCGTTAGCCGCTCTGCGTCTCGACATTCTGAAATCATTCTAGTGAAACTTAGTGATCAAGCCAGACAATTTATACTACTCTTTTGCTGTCCCTCAAACTATCGATTCGGTTTAAAGCTTTGATGTATGCTGTTTGCAAATCGGCGATGATAGGTGGAGGGCTTTTCGAATTATCTTCCCGACGCTTTGCTTCAGCATCGACAAAAGATGGCGATCTGCGTCTATTTGGAGGGGTGTTGGATGATCTCGAGGCAAATGACCTGGTGTCATAAATATCATAGTCCGACGGAGACTGGAATCGAGAAAGCCGATCGGTTTTGCTCATTGTAGGCCAAATCGATTCGTTTGTCAATAATTTTTATTTGATTGCACAGGAGGATATCGTTTAATATATCTAAGCTCATTTTGTTACCCCTGACTTTCCTTTACTATCTTTAGTAGACTGGCAGATAACCCATATAGAGACACTTAATATCAGCTTTTACAGCGAAAAATAAACAATTTTCTACATTGATGAGAAGTCAGTACCATTGGGAAGCTTTACAATCTAAACAATTAAAAACTCTCATTCTTCTTGTAGCTATACATCCCTGCACCCATACGAGGAACTCGAACTTGAGCTGCTCCCACAGTTCCTTCATTCCCATCGTCTTTTTTGTCACTTTTCTCTTGTGGACGCACTTTCGTTTCAGAAACATCAAGCACGTCAGATTTGGCAATCCCCCGCATTGGATCAAGAATTTCATTTATTCTTAAATTTTGCTTCTTCTTCCCGCTGCTCGTTGGCGTTGTCGCTTTTTCCTCATTGTTACTACTCTCTTTCACAGCTCCCTCTCCTACACTCGAACCAGCTTCGGCTTTAACTGGAGCAGCTTCTTGAGTGCTGTTCACATTATCTGTATTTTCTGTCGGGGCTTTAGTATTTTGGACACTTGTAGTGGATTCTACTTTGCTCTGAGAGGGCTCCGCTTTCTTTGTATTCTCTTGATTACTGTATTGCGCTGCTCGCTTCCTCATCCTTTCTACCTTTGTATCATACGCAATTCGAGGCAGCTCTTCATAGACCTGCTCGTGTTCTATAACCCTCTCTTTATACGGAGACGGCAGTATATATCCCAATTTACTCATTTCAACAAGTTGATCAATTGTCATGACTTTGCAGTCTTCTGCAGTGAGCATTTTCTTGCTCCGGGCATTGCTAAACCTACCACCTCTGTTACTGGAATACTGATCCGACTTCGCCATTGCCAATCCCATCGCTTCGTCATCCTCTCGATCAAGATCTTCTTCGGTTACTGGCCCGTTCCCTCTCCTCACCATTCTTCTCCGTTCTTCTTTCATTGCTTGAAATCTCCAAAATATTATAATTATTAGTCCTCTTATCAAATAATTCCTTTAGCATTTTTCAATGAGAAATCTTCATTACCCGAAGAAAATCCATTCGTATTTCATAAGCCATAGCATGTCATCAGCTTTATCGCTTTCCTGTTGAGCCCAGGCTCTGCTTCGCTCATACGCATATGGGTCATCTTGCCACTGATGCCGGTTGTTTCCCGCTGAATATGTCTGCTCCTGCTGTGATTGGGATTCCTGGTTTGGGTTTCGATAGAAGCCTTTAAACCCAGGTTTGAACCCTCCGGTCTTTTGGTTAGTTTGACCAGCAGAACTTTTACTCTTCAACCCACTGTCATAATCCTCACGCTTTCTCTTATCCGAAAGCGTATTATAAGCCTCTAATACCTTTTTGAAAGCTTCCTTGTGATATTAAATGACCATATGCATACAAAAATCATCCTTACTCCAGAATCTGAGGCTTTTTGGCCTTTAGCTTGTTGCGCATCTGGATGATAAACCTTCGCTAGAGAAATCAGATGGTTATAACCAAGAAGCCTGATGAACACAGTAGAGCAAGCAAAGAAAACCTCATCCCATCGGACGATATGATAAAATCTGATTATTTCAGTTACCTAGTCGGAGAAAAGCCTGCTTGATTTGGTCGGGTGTTGCTGATTGGTTGACCTCAAGGATTTGGTAGTAGTTTTTCCCTTCAAATACTGAAAATAATGCCCGATTATAAGATATTAGCGGCGGAGCGATTAGTCGATGACAAATTTTTAACTTGTTTATCATATTAAAGAAATTTCTAATAAAATTATCTACCCGGCCAAAAAATAATTGCTTTGTTTCTACAAATTTTTTGCGTGAATTATTGTTGAACCTGGCATTTCTGGCTTGGCTTAATACAAATAAAAAAGATTATCTAATTACAAAATAAGCAGAAATACCAAGCAAAGTTCTCTCTAAATCAACTTCATGCAACAGAAAATTAGATAAGTCATATATAAAATCTTTCAATTAATTAATTATTAGAAGTCACACACTTATTGTCATGGGCTATCGATTCAATATGAATCTAGCTAGAGTTGGCGTGGCTAAATGAGCTTTAACCCCAACGTGTTAAACGAATTTTCTGATGTTCGGAGAGAAATGCAAGGCGAACTTGTAACTTTTTGATTCGTCAGGTTAAACAGCAGTAATTTGATTCTGTTAATCGAGCTAGTTCGTTTTCTTGTAACTTTTTTCAAAGGAGCAGCTGAACTAACTTCTGAGCGGTTGTGCTTAACTTTCGAGGAGTCTTTTTCTTGTACAGAGCCTTCCTCAATTTTACATTCGTCCTCGCTTGAAGAGTCTAGCAAAGCTGCACTGGTAAGAGAATATGAGCTTAGCTGTAGTCCAGACTCATCGTAGACGTCTTTCCCTTCTTTATTTTCAACACTGCAGTATAAGTGATTCATTTTTCTGAAAAACTCAGCCTTGTAATTATGAGGCAACTTCTCCTTGGTCTTCGGGCTTAGGAAAGGACTCGACCAGAAAATCACATCAGAATATTTTTTCTTGTTCAGAATGAGAGCTGCAGCACTTTTCTCTAGCTGCGAATCGCCTTTATCTAATATCAAGCCAGAGTTTTCAAGCAAAGGAGTTTTTTGTGATTCACTGTCGTCGTCGAAGTTACGGAATTGCCTGAAAATTTCTTTTGTAATGATCTTATTTTCCTTGAGTTTATTTAAAAATTTCTCGAACAGAGTCCCGTTTCCGCCTTTATTGTTAGAGAGTAAATCGTCGAGACTTAGAATGACTTTTAGACTGCAATGCGTGCCAACATAGCCAATTAGCTGCTCGATTAATCCTTTCGAGTGCAATTCACTTATTTCACTGCCGGTGAGATTCATTGTATTCAGCAAGAGGTCGAGCTGCTCTTCCGACGAGATCTTTTTTCAAAAATTTAATATTTCGAGAAAGAGATATTTGCGCATACATTATTGCACCCTCCGAAATGCACGAGAATGGAAACAAAATTGTCCCCTGAGTAAAGCAAGTCAAATCGAAGCGAGTAATTCAGGCTCGCGTATTTACTTTGGAAAAAACATTAAAAGCAAATATTAGAGGCAAATTTACTTGGGATCCTCGTTGAATATATCAGAAAACATTGAAGAAATTTCTTCGATGTCAACGAAAGGTGGAAGCATAATGCATACCGACTCCGCCATTGTTAGCGAGTGTCGGACTAATTGAGAGAGATTTGATGTAAGATGTTTGTTTATTGAAAAGGTGGTCGGCATTTCAAGCGAATTGACGGTAGGAGTGAGGAATACGACGTCTCCTTTCAGCCTTCGGAGAGAGAAGAAGTTGGATTGAATCAAGTCAATTTTATCTTGTATTTCATTCAGTTCAGCTTTTGCCTTCACGTTGGTCAGTTTAGCTGGGTCAGTCTCGACTCCGATGACATGAGGGGAGTTTTTTGCAAACTATTAGAAGGATAATTTTAGAACATATGATAAATACCGCATATTTACTACCTGAATAATATACTCTCCATTACCACTCAAAGTGTCGATTACCAATTGATTTTTTAAATTCTCTGCTACATAGCTCGCAATATTATCAAAGATAAACTCATTCCAATCGCCTTTCTCGAATTGTATCCTTTCTGAGTACATCGAAAATATTTGAAAGGGCGAAAGACGGCTGTCACTAATATCCCCTTGATTTCTCAATTGTTCGCTTTGATGACCTGTGCCATCTGCTCGGACTATTTTGGAGTTAATTTTCGAAGTGGCTTCTTGAGGCATCTTGCTGCCAGTAAGGTCTTTCAACATTCCGGTCGGCAACGGAGACAAATTGACTCTGCATATTTTGCTTATGATTTTTTCTGTGCCTTTCCCCAAGAGAAATGCTACATCTAGCGGAAACGCAAATTCTGGAGTGTTAATACTCATCGGTGTGATTGCCGAGTTTTTGGAGACCAAGAACGAATTTGGGCCTCCTACAGAGTAATGAGTTGTAACCGTTGTAGTAGATTTGCATGCAGAGATTGGCGTTCCTCCATTTAAAGGACTTTGGGGCTTACAGCAACCGAAAAAAAAGAAATTTGAAAGCCATGATGGATTTTTCTTGTTTTTATTTCGTTCGAAAGTGGTGTTTTCTGCTATTAGCTTTTGACTGGCTGACTCCAGGGCCTCTTGTTGCATGATTTGATTCAAAACGGGTTAGAATTACTCAAATTTAGAGGGATGAGCTCGAAATTGCTTTGAAATAAACTAGATGTTGAGATTCAGTATCGTATTAATTCATAAGCTGAAATATAGAGCAGTGGTCAGAAAGTTTCCAGAAGGCCAGTATGCGAAGAAAATAACTGAATGAAAAATTTCAATAAAATAATTTTTCGGAAAATAGACGGGTATTTTGAAGGGCAAGAGCGATAAATAGCTTTTCAGGCTACTACTAGCTCTGTTATGTCAAACTGTAGTTGAGGCAGTTGAATTTAAATTGCGTTCGGAAAATGAGAAGCAGCGGGATTTTTATCAAAATACAAAGTTTCTGGAGTCAAATTAGAATTCTGGTACAAAATTATTTGATAGGTTCGCATGTCAAAGAAGAAAGAAAGTGAAGGGATATCGTCTTCTTGTAGGGAAATGAGGTTTCTATAATATAATCGAGAGCAAGCTCTCATTTCAAATTGTGTTGATTGAAGAAAAAGTTACTGATTATTTTATTTTTTGTTGTTGTTCATAAAAAATAGAAATTTTAGAATTTTTTCAGTGTAATGGTCTAGAAGGATGAGACAATCAAATAAGCTTGTTGCATTCCTTTCCTTCAACAAAGAGGGGAGATTAAGAAAGTATCAATCGAGTATTTTATGAAGTGAAATATTGGCCTAATACAACTACTGGTAGTATAAAATCATCTGGATAGATTAATGTGAGGAAAAAAAAAAATAATAAATCGGCAGCACAAAATATGCTTCTGTAATCACAGTATATGAAGAGTGACGCTCTTGCTTCTCTTGAAATGTGTATTCATTTCTGCAGCTATTTCTCGAGGATAGATTCTAATAGTAGCAGAGCAGTAATATCGAATATTATATTCTCAAAATTTATATAGTAATTGTGAGAGCCGAGTCATCAAAAACGTTGAGTATAACAAAACCAACAAAAAAAAAAGAAACCTGAAGTTAATTCAAAGCCATTTGAACTCAAAGTGCTAATGTAAATCATGAGAAATCCGATCAAGACGATTCTCCAGCTGCGAGATTACCTAAAGACAAATTTTGATAAAATTTTGGAACTATTTATAGAGTTACATCTTTGAATTTGTTAAGGAATTCTGTCTGTTGTGGCTTTTTCCCTGTCACGTATCGGTTTGAATTGCTCTCAAACCTTCCTACTGATTTTCTTTGAGGTTCAGGTAATTCTCTATTATGCAACTCTTTCAAAGGAGGATCACGCCTTGCTGAACCCGCACCAGATTTATTTCTACAGTTTAGCATATTATGCTCCGATAAACTTAATAAGTTTCTCCTTACTGATATCTATAATTGTCAGGAGACGTCTCAAGATACGTATGTCTGTCAGTACTACCCGGCCCTTTCTTCAAGGTCTCTCGCACTCCTATCGAATCTCTGGCTGTTTCACCCTGGAATTTCATTGATCACTCTGAATCACAAACATAAACAGTTCATTTTACTCTTCTAGTATATCGGTACTGATCCAATTCCTCATCCCTTCTATGAATCTCTAGATTTTGAGACTCAATCCTTCGCTTCATGCTCGATTCGAGAGAACTTAACTGTTCTTTGTAACCCTATGTAGATATTTTGGTTATACTCTAATCAAATTAACTATGTGTTACGGTGCAGAGATGCTCAGCTTCTATCCTTCGTTCTCGTTCTATCTTCAACTCTTGATTAACTTCTTCTAACTTTCTATATAATGATATATCGCCATCATGTTGTTTCCTTTGCAACTCATCGATTTCTAAGTTCTTTTGAGAAAGTTGAGCACGCACTCGAAGCAACTCTTCGCCATAATCCTGTATTACATTACATCCTCTATTTAGGCACTCTGAATGATGTAACACTTACTTTCTTAAGATTTGTGTTTGTCTCAAGCTCTTTTTTGGCCTGTGCGAGTTGTTCTTTCAATAATTGAATTTGCTGCTAAAGGTTTTATGAAAAACAATTTTGCAGCCAATACTTACATCTTTTTCAAGCAATTGTCGTTCAGTAGCGCTCGACTTTTCTACACTTTTTGCGTTTTTATCTTCTTCAAATGAAGCACCATGCTTAAGTCTCCCTTGAAGCCGTACGATCTCATCTTGATATTCGCTGATCTTGCTTTTATAGGTTGCGATCTTAGAATTCAGTTCCTGTATTTCGGTCTTCAGACGTCGAATTGAAGCTTCATATTCCTGGCTCTCTTGCTCTTTCTCCTCCTTTAACTTCTGAACTATGCGTTCGTATGAGTTTATCAAAGTGCCTTGCTCCTCAATCACGCCTTTTAAATTCTTTATCTCATCCGTTTTCTCGAGATGAATTTGTCCCAATCTCGTTTTGACACTTTCGCTACCTTGCTTGCTATCGTACCCAAGGAGTTTCGCAAATTCTTTTTCAGCTGTTAGCTAACTCAACGCTTGATTCATTATCAAGTACTCATAACCTTACTTTGTTTATTTGATCTCTGAGATTTGCGACCTCTTCTTCATGCTTTTTCTGCAGTTCCTTGACAAATTTTTCTTTCTTTTGCAAAAGAAAATATAAGTTTTATGAATGTAACGCGTCCTCACTTCAAATTCAAAATCTTTTTCCTGTTGGTCGAGAGCTTGGGTAACCTCACTCGCTAATTTATCCGATTTCTCTTTCAGTCGATTTATTGTTTGCTGCAGTTCTTTGTTTTCCTCCTCAACGTCTTGCAAAAGCTTATTTTCTTGCTCGAGCTGACTGGCTAAACGCTCGGAATATTCGCATTTTCCTTGCAAAAGCTGATTGAGGTTCTGGCTTTCTTTATAAAGCGTCTTTGTAGTTTCTAACTCACGCGCGATTTCGTCCCTCTCTTTCTGGAGTTCTGATGCGTAATAAATCACTATTCGCTGCTGAAAGACATAATCTCATACCTTCCTTCTCAGCCTCTAAATCCGCTAATTTCGTATCAACAGAAACCAGAGTAGTATTCCATTGATTTGCCATTTGCTCTCTCTTTTTGATTTCATTTGTCAGTTCCTTTATTTTTGCCTTCATTTCTTCGTTCGATGCCACAACTCCTTGATATTTAACTTGAAGCTCATTATAAGATGCCTCTAAAGTCACTGAATAAGTAAGATGCTTTCCAGCCTGCTCAAGCTGCTCAATAAGCGTGTTGAGATTGTTTCTTATCTGCCGATTTTCCTCTTTTCACAAAATTTTATTCAAGACATACACATAATTCTCTGCATACCAGCAAGTTTTTCATTTCTTGAGACGTTTTCTCTTAGTGCTGCTTCCTTCTCGTTAATAGTCAATTCCAAATTCGTTATCGAATCCTCTGCATGTGCTCTCAAGCGTTTTTCTTGTTCTAGTTCCATGTTTAGCTCTTCAATAGTCTGTTTGCATTTGACCAATAAGATATCCTTTGCACCATTGTTAGCGACAGGAGAATCATCCATATTGTCGTGTCCATGTAGCAATCCTAGTTGTAATTTTCGAAAAATTATGGAATAGTTAGTTGCACAAGGCAGTACTTTTTGGAGAGAACTTGGACGAACTAAGAGAACTTTTGATTGCCTTACGATCCTCTGAGCGATAAAAATTTTTCTGCATTGGAAATTTATCGTGTGTGCAAATTAAATTTCGAATAAAACTGGATATAACGAATTCTTACAGAGCCATTTATCTACTGAACTCTTGAAGAAAATTTGCATTGGTTGCTTGGAGCAAGTGCTAAAGAACCGTATTTTCATAGATAACAGTAGAAATTTTATAAATTTTATAGCAAGCTCTTTCATGCAGATGGCAAAATAAAAACTTCTCAAACTTTTAGGTTAATTTTCTATGTTAGATATTTAATGCAATATTAGATTTATGTATGAATGAATGAAAGAGTTGGCAAGATTTTCTTAAATCTATGGACGGTAAAGTAAAGTAACAAAAAAAAAACATTGTGCCACATTTAATGGCATTTAGAAGAATTCAAGCACAAACTAAACTAATAAATTTTGAAGAAAGGTAATATCTAAAACACTTTTTCTTTGCCAGCTTTTCTAAAATAAGATAAAGTTTCAACTTTTGGATTTTCCGAAAACCAATAGTAATCGACTGATTTTACTCTCCTCTCCTTGTGTTGCAAGATTTTCTTCTGAAGGATACCCAGCATCTCCTTGATGAAAAAGAGTGATTGCAACCAGAGAGCAAGGCAGGCGAATCTCAGCAAGAAAGGAATTTCTGAATTCAACGCCGTGTCGTAGTTTATCTTCGTGATGCAGACCCCTCTTGCAATAATATAAGTCAACATATAGACTACTTCCATCAACTCGTAGAGTTTCGTGTGCCTTTTTCCAGCTACTCGCAGCATAGCTCTGATATGCATGAACGAGTTTGAAGTCTCCCCATAGAAGATTCCGCACATAGCTAATGTACTATTGCCGAAGTACACGCTAATGAAGTAGCCAAATACCGCAAGAGAATGATGAATAACCAGCGCTCTATCGCAGATTTTGTAATAGATACAGGCGAGCAGGTCATAGATGAAATATCCCATAGAAATCAGCAGCACGAAGATCTGAACATCGGAGTTTTTCGCAGTATATGAGGGCTGATCATGGAATAAACTATACCCGGCTAACGCCATCACGACGAGCCCGTGAATGATCGAAACAAACCGGTTTTTCACATCATGATCAGCTTTTTTTGTCAGCGTTTTGAATTTGATGGTACTTTCGAGCAGTGTGCATATTGTGGTCCACACCAAGCATGAAACCACAACGAGGAAAGCCTTACTCTCACTGCTCTCGAAGTCGAAGTATAGTAGGTTCATTTAGTAAATAATTTATACTATCAACCAAAATCGAAGCTATTTAAGGGCTTCCTAAGCTTTCTACAAAACAAGAGGAAATATGCGTTTAATTTAACTCCCAATTTTTTTCATCCGTTGATTTTAAGAGAGGTTTATGGACAATTTAATCTTTCTTAGTAGAATGATTTGAAGATTTAACTTTCTGCATAATTACAGTGCTTAACTTTACCATCTCTTCGACATAACTATGAAAAAAACGATCATTAGTTTGAAACAAAGGGGAAATAGAAATACCTAGAAGGCAATTCATTGAATTCCTTTTCAGAGACATCGTTTAAAATATCCTGCATTTCATATAGTCTTTTCAACGAAATGGTTTCAGTAAGTGATGCCCTGCGGATCTCGGCCTTTCGTGACTGATACTTTTCTAAAGGTGTCTCTGGGTCCTTTTCAGACTTATCTTCCTGTGTTGAGTTCGTCCCGAGAGTCTTTGTGAGGCTACCGATTCGGTCTAACACGCTGCTTTTCGGAGAGGAGGTTGTGAGGAGGCTTTCGCCGCGAATTTTTTCGAGCTCCTGTGCCAAACTAGAAAATATCTGGCTCGTCTTGCTCTCTTCTTTAGTTTCTTTAGGCTTAACTGACTCCGGTATCTTCAAATCAGGAGTCCTTAGAGGGACATTGTATTTGGAGTCGGGAGCTGTATCTTTTTCGGTTTTTCTTGCAGAATCTGGTCTTAGTCTTGAGATCGCTCCTGTGTTAGTCGGGCGGTTTTCGACAGTTTCTTTCTGCTTGGAACTTGGAGAAGGAATTAATTTCTTTCTCGCAAGCTCTTCTTTGAGACTGAGTAAAGCGCTTCCACCGGATGAACTGTTGGCTGGAGAACTTGCAGTGAAAAGCGCGGAACCAAAGGTCAATTTAGATGAGGAAGGCGTTTCTTGACTAAGTCTATGTGGTTGTTTAGATGATTAATTGCTGCGAGTCAGTTTACAAGTTCTTAGCGGAAGCATGCTCTTTTGTGGATGATTTCCTTATGCGATTTAGCGCTTCAATATTCGAATTTAGATCCAATTTCTGGCCTAAACCAGTGGCTGGATTTGCGCTGGGAGCGTTTGATCCTAATTTACTTAAGAACAGCAACATATGAGCTAGTTTCAAAGCAAAATCATACTTTTTTGATGATGGGGAATAGGTAGAGAGCGTTAAATTTGTGGGATTTGCCATTTTCAGACCCCAAATATCAGTATGCGTCTGAGGACCTTCATCCTTGACAGATTTTCGTTTTCGAGTCACCAAAAGCGGAGAGTCTCCATCTTGCTTGCCAGGACTCAAACGAAAGGCGACGGAATCAGCGATTCTCTTTTTAAAACTAAGTGGATCATTCTGTGATGTTGCAGACATCAGTTTATTTCTGCTGGTTGACACTGTAAGTGCCTCTCGAGGTGAAGAAAAAAGATTTTTCTGTTCTGAATTCCTGTTGGAAACAAAGAATCTGCCATACTCAGATGTTGATTGCCTTGCTCCAAATGGACTTCCTTGTCTCAAGGGGTTTTGTAAGTTATTGGTCACTTGCTCCCGAAGATTTTGTCGAAAGGAGGTAAAGTTTCCCTGAAACTCTTGGCTCGGTCGTCCCAAGCGAGCCGAATTGTTCAACCCCGCACTCGAGCCTCCTCGGCTAAAACTGAGATCTTTGCTAAAGCTATCTTCTATAGTTTTGCTTCCTCCAAAAGGTCTCTAAAGCCATTGTTAATTAGCAATACGTATATAAGTTTGCTCAAGGTACTTGAAGGTAAGTCATATCCAATTTATTTACCGCTGGTTGTTTTATTGAGAGTTTATTTATTTTCTGATTGAGTTTTATTTCAGCTGGTTGCTTCCAACTCTTTCATGAGCGTTAGTTCTTGATTGCTTGATCATAACTCCAACTCTCAAAGAAATTTCAAGGCGTTCTCATTCTAACACCTATTTTGAGGTAATAGTTCACACTTCTCAGTGAATTAGGCTGATTGTGCTTTGAATTTTTTAAAGTCGTATTTGTCATCCTCATATTTCGGGTTGTCCATAAAGAGTAATAAATATTAAATAGATAGGAAGTATGATTCTATTTGGGCTTTTGGAACTGCTGCATGCAATTATTTCAATCGGAAATTTCATTTGCTCCTGCGGTCTGAATCTAAGGAATAATTTTTACTAAAAATATTGAAATAGATGGCAACTCCAAAAGGATTCAGAAGTGGTGCTAAAGCCCCTGATAAAGGATCGTTTCCGCTTGATCATTTCCACGAATGCGACGCAGAATCTGATATATATAACAAATGCATCATAAAACATCAGCTGATGCCGAAAAGATGTCGCCAATACCAAATTGATTATCTTCAATGTCGTATGAAGAGGTATTTCACACACTAACGAACTTTTTTCATGTGATCAATGATTAGTGGCTTGATGGAGAAAGAGGAAATTGAGAAACTTGGATTCACTGATGAGATTTCCTGGGAAACTGAAGAAGCAGAGAAAAAGTTTTTGTTTGACAAAATAAGCGATCTGAAAAAGAAAGCGTATGAGTCGGCATGGAGTCAGGCAGAGCATAAATTCAAGGGCAAAGCTTCTGAAAAATCAGAAAAGCCGGAGTAGTTTTAGAGCATGGTAATGAAACCTCAATAATACGAATGAGCTGAAAAGGAGTATGTATATAGCTTTCCTCGGTTACTAGAAAATTTCTCTGTGTTGCTATATGATCTCGTTTTATTGTTTAAGAACTCTCAAACAATGTAAGTTAAATGACGAGTTTTTGCTCAAAGAAGACGCTATGAAGAGTTCTTTATTTTACTCAGTGGGATCGTTAAATTATTGCTTAATTTTCGGGAAATGAGTATAGAGTGATCTCAATATCATTAAGGAATCTACACTTAAGGAGAATTAATAGCATTTTCACAGTTAAGAGGGTTATGCTATGATCGAATCGTCAAAAGAGATTCTTCAATGCTCATCTTTATAAGCTCAATAGTTTGATAAATTCCACATCAAAAAAAGTCAGTTGATATGAGGTTTGGTATATCTTTTTCTGGTAATACCTTTGATGATGAACTCAATCTCCAACAACAATTCATTCAAATTGAGAAGAAATTTTACATTCCATGAAATATTCAGTACAACTGCCTTTGTATGTACCTATGATTCATTGAAATCTCAAGAGATGCTGATAGGATTATCTTAATATTTTGAAATATTGCCTAGATTTTAACTAATTTCTAATTGATACGCAATCACGCGATTGATAAAGAGGATACATCTAATTCTATTTAAATCGAAAAATCACTCAGAAAAAATCTTAGTTGAATATGGAAGGAAAGTGCCAAGTCTGCAAAACAGTTGACGACTTGATTAATTACAGCTGCGGTCAGTGCTCTAAAAAAGTTGCCTATTGTGTGGATTGCTCACTCACGTATAAATGCAATCACACTATTGATGTCGATGAGAAACTTAAGACAGAAGACGAGCTTCTTGTATACATGTTCTTCCAACCTCAAGAAGGCGAGATGCAGGGCATTCTAGACACGGAAGGGCTCCAGAATGAAGTGCTTCTTGTGAGCAAAAAGACCCCAAAGCACGCAGGGTTCAATTATCCTTTCTTAATAAGCCAGATTCCTATTGATAAGATCCCTTACTACTATTCTGCATCTTGTCAACTTGGCCCAAATCATTACATCCTCATGGGCGGACTGGAGGTTGAGACCGAGACAGTTTTTTACTCTCTCAAGTCGGGATTTATTGTCGAAGGAAACCTTGGCTTCTGGGAACTCAACCCAATCCCTCAATTAAAAACAGCCAGACACTGCCATCAACTCGTGAAGCTTGGAGAACGGCTCTACGTGCTTGGAGGCATATCTAAGGAGGCTACTTCAACAGAGCTCAAATTTCTGTCTGACTGTGAATATTTAGACATTCCAAAGCTACTGGAGAAAGTGACCACTGGAAAATACCCATTGGTGGATGAAGGTGTTTCAAAATGGACATCTATTGCTCCAATGAACTTCAGAAGAGCTCAATTCGGCAGTTTTGAGCATGGTGGCACCATTTATGTGTTCGGTGGATATTCTGGCACTCAGGCGCAAGTGAACAACATTGAGCGATATGTTGTTAGTGAGAACAAATGGGAGCTTATTAAAGACGTTAAACTCGGAGACAAAGTCTTGAATCCGTTTTTAGCTGAGTCTCTCTGCTTGAGAGGAACAAATCCTGATGAAATTTACATCCTTGGAGGCACCGATGGAAAAAAGCGCTCCAAGGCAGTCTATGCTTATAATGCCAAGGAAAACAAAATCGACCAAATCGCGGAGCTGAAGAAAGAAAGGTCTGGAGCACATGGGTATTCTGATGAAAACACTTTATATATTTTCGGAGGTGATAGTGGAGACTTGAGTATTGAGAGAATCAGGCTTATAGATGGCACGGCGACGGTGAAATTTATTGAACCGGAATTTGAAGGACCAGTAGATTCGGTTAATTTTGAAGGTATTCAAGGATTCTTCTTCGGTACATTCAAGACACAAGCTGAATCGAATTAAAGACTCCTGCTACAAAGCGATAATATCCAAAACAATTGTGAGTGCAGCGTATCGTGAAAAAGAGAAAAGAATTGCCATAAATTTTAACAGCACAATGTTTCTTGCGATTCATGTTATCGATCCATAGTCCATAAAATAATATTCATAAGCTTTAAGAGAGACCAAAAAGATTTACAAAATGAATAAAAACTGAGACAAATACGCGATTCCTGACTTCTCGAGTTATCACTAACTTTTTTTAAACAAAACCATAGACTTATCCTAAAGAACTCGTCATTTGTTTTTTTCTTTTCTTTTGATATAAAATTTACTACCAACTCCGCTCGAACGGAGATTTTCAAAGAAGAACTACAAATTATTACATTACAATTATATAGAATGTACGCCGACGATTTTCCAACAAATCGTCCTGTTTGGTACGATGAGTCGTTATGGCTCTATCTAACTTTTTTTTTGTGGTTAAATACCTAACCTTACTTTATAAATTTTGCTCGATATCTTTTACATAAAGAACATAATATTTACCTACATACAAAGATGGCATGGAATTGGTATGAAATAAATCTTTTAACTCAGATTTATCTTCAAATTGTTTTATCAAGGTCAGCTCTCTTACTGAGCTCTTGTCTGTTCGTAATATCTCTTCATCAGGAATGGCTCGTTGGTGATGACAGTGTCAATTTCAAAAGTATCCAATAAATCATAGTCTTCGTAAATCTCGTTGTGTTTGAATGAGAAATAAACTTTTGGTCTGAAGCCGTTTTTGATAATTTCCTTGGCGACTTCTTTGAAGCCCTCTTTATTCCCTTGAATCAAGTCATAGCCGAAGGTGACGCCATCTCCTGACTTTCCGATCGTGAATGATTCAGCCACATCCATGTTTTGTGTAAGAAAACCAAAGGGTTGTCTCACTGGGATGTTAAGCGTTTCTCTCCCAGAGTCCAACGCCTCGGCGAATTTCCAGTTGAATGAGCTGAAATGGACTTGCTCGAAATTGTTGTGAATTTTGCAGAGTTTTAAGACTTCCAAAGCGCCATTTAAGTCTTCTCCTTTGAATTCGACGTTAACACAGATTTTGTCTTTGGTCAGACGGAACACTTCATCTAGCGTAGGCACGATATTCCCGTTTAAGATCTTCTTGGAGCGAATCTCTTTAAAAGTCATTTCATAGACTGGTCCTAATAAGATTGTTTAGTCCAAATTCGTTTGAGAAATTGTTACTTTCAGTGCCGTCATCGAAAGTGATGTATCCACTAACGCCGTCAATAACTTTTGAGTGGATAACAACTGGAATTTTGTCTCTTGTGAGCCACACATCAAGCTCGATCCCATCCAACTGCTCATCGATTGAACGAGCAAATGATTGGAGGGTGTTCTCAGGCTCATAGCGACCCATTCCTCTGTGTCCTTCAATTCTCATTTTGTTTCTTCTGCCGAAAGGAGCCTATAATGGACGAGATTAATAGATGTTGAAACTGTAATCTTACCAATAACACTTTCTCTGCATCAGTCAAACCCTGTGGCTCCAACTCCTTCATTTGGAGAACAGAGGTAGTAGCGACGGTAGTAGTAGTCCCTTTTGCTTCCATAATTATTAAATAGTTTATTTTCGTAATGAAAACTCTCTTATTAATAGATCGAAAATTAACCAGTTCACGAGTTTACGTCAGAATTAAATTGAACTTACCTTTCTTGCCATCCAAACTGTAAAAAAAAGAAAAGCTCACCTTTTCGATTGAAATGCTTTTCTGAGCAATTAGCACTCGCCTTTCCAAAAGGTGGATGTACACAACGTTTTGCGCTGAGAAAAAAAGTTTTTCAGTGAAAAACACGAATGACCTGTATTACGTCAAATGAAGGTATCAGATTACGGAACAATTAAAATAGTCAGAAACGCTCGATTTTTTGAATCCTAATCTGTCAGTTTAGATCTTTCAAAATTAGCAGTATTGAGCTGAAGGGTTCCAAATTTAACGATTAAATCTTATAATTGTTAATTAACTTGCAGGAAGCATGAGTGGATACACTCAAATAGTCGTTTTGTGTCGAAAGCAAAATCCATCAGTCTCGATTCATAAAGGAAGATGTAGCTCTGAGGATCGAAACAAGCTGGCCTTTTGGTTCGAAATGACGGAAAAAACGACAGTAACAAGAATTTCTTATTAATCACTGGTCTGATTAAATTACGGGAATCGAATTTGAATGCGTCGCGAGGGTTTTTCTGGGAAATAAAATTTGAAAAATGTTATTTATTCTACTCCAATTCAAGCTGCAATCCAGCGGCTTGTTGGTCCTATCCCCGTTTAAAGGAATATATATACGCTAAAACTAATGATCCTAATATTAACACATATGATTCCATTGCGAAAACGTTTTAAGTTATTCTCAGATAAACCAAGGAGATTAACGTGTGGATAATCCAAAGACATTAAAATTCAACAAACAATGGTCTTAGGCGATCAGAAAAATGCAATTCGCTAGGTTTCTTTTTTTTGACATTTAATAATGAGGAAGTTATGCGTTGGAGATTGCCGTTGCAGATTTTTCTCTGACGATACAACTAATTAAAGGTTTTTTCAATGATAAATAGACACTTCATACTGAAATGCTGAAATCATCACTGAAGCTAGCACAAGCCCTGATGATCTTCTCAGAAAGTTTACCATATTGATGCGATAATTTGAGAAAATCCGAATCCAATAAAGGATTGGCCAATTTATTCATCTCTATTTTTGCATTCACCTCTCTGATAAAATCGGCCACCTCATACACGATCTTATTTTCATAACAGCACAACGATTTCAACGCCGAAAAACTTTCTGAAGTTCCTCCATCCAATGTTTGCAACGTTTCCATGGTTTGCTCGAGCTTCTCCTTTATCGGTTCTCGAAGCTCTTTGAAAGGATTATATCTCATGAATTTC
>ENA-UOTX01001483-UOTX01001483.1-compost-metagenome-genome-assembly--contig:-NODE-1483-length-17322-cov-12.465526_pt1 | contig 17322 bp, 7 predicted proteins | sample MGYA00238143_ERZ746982 | MGnify/ENA primary metagenome ERZ746982 (study PRJEB28758, sample SAMN06268862) | compost metagenome | isolation source: single cell | place: USA: California, Emeryville, Joint... | reverse complement strand
TCCGACCTGAGCATTGCTGTAAGCAACTGCGACATCAGAAATAGCCCATTGAAGCCCAGCGAATTGAGCAGCGTTGAGGGCAGATTGAGCAATAGAGAACGCAAGGACTGATGAAGAAGCTGCGCTATAAGCGAACTGGAGCTCAACATATTGATATGAATTGAAGCCAGTGAGAACAGTGTTGAGGACACTGATGCCGTTATACATACCAACGAATGGCACATTGATCCAGTTACCGCTCAAGTACAATGTGAATCTGTAAGCAACAGATTGAGTGCTTTCAAGAGCGAATAAGCTGGTCGTGAGCACACTGCTGTAATCGAACATACCCAAAACTGTGGCTCCATTGAAGAGGGTAAGACCTTGGCTGCCTCCGAAGGCGAAGGCGCTGTAATCGAAGTTAGATCCCACCAAGAACAGTGATGTGGAGATCAAATTGTTCAGGGAACTGGCCACATATTGTGAGGTAACAGCAACAGAAGAGAGTTGCACGATGGTAGAGCCCATGGAAATGATGTCAGTTGCGCTGCTGAAAACGCCGAATTGAACTCTCTGAAGCCAAGCTGGTTGGACAGCATAACCCTCGAACCCAGAAACGAAGATGTTATTCAAGAGGGAGGTGTAGAAGCTGGTCAACACAGTATCGAATCCGCCAGTCACGAGATTGTAAATTTGACCAACCTGGGCGTTGCTGTAAGTGATAGCGACGTTGCTGATGGCATATTGAAGACCCAAGCTCTGATCAATCAAACCGAAGCTGAAAGCGAGTGTTTGGCTTGCTCCAGCGGCAAAGGAGACTTCGAGGTCGAAGAATTGATTGGCGCCACTGATGAATAAGGTTTGGAAGAGAGAGTTGTCAGAGTAGAAGCCGAAGCCGACGTTATTCCAAACTCCGAGGATTTGGAGGGTCATTCTGTAGACAATGCTTTGGGTGCTTGCAAGAGTGGTGAGAGAGGTCGAAATGACGCTCGCACCTGAGAATAGACCGTAGGCAGCAGCACCGTTAACGTAGGTCAATCCAAGACCGGCTGTAGTGCTGGTAAAGGCGCTGAAGTCGAAGTTGGATCCAACCAAGAAGAGTTGAGAAGAGATCAAAGACCCAATGCTTGAGAATGAGGTAGCGGATTGAGCAATGGCAATCGAAACTCCATTTGCAACGATAATATCGGTAGCAGAGTTGAAGAGCCCAAGTGCAACGCTGTTAAGCCAGGCTGGCTGGAAAGCGACGCCTGCGAACTGTTGGTTGTAGATGGTTGTGAGGAGACTGGTGAAGAAGCTGGTAGAGACCTCAGTGAATGCACCAGTTGCAACACTGTAAATTTGACCAACGGCAGCGTTGCTGTAAGCAATAGCGACATCACTCATAGCCCATTGGAGCCCAGCATATTGTTGTAAGGCAACTGAGGATCCGAGGCCGATACCGAATGTGAGGGCAGACTGGATACTTGATGCCATAGCGAATTGGAGCTCAATGTTATAGAAGGAGTTTGAAGCGGTGATGAAGGTGCTGAAGATGTTGGTTCCACCGAGCGCAAAACCGAAAGGAACTTCAGACCAAACTCCAGTGGTGTATAAAGTGAATCGGAAGATCGCGGATTCAGTGCTTGCGAAAGAGCTCATAGCATATGAGACAACGCTAGACCCTGAAAACAGTCCGAGGGCTGCATTTCCGTTCAAGTAGATGATTCCAGCAGATCCAATGCCAGAGAACATTGAGTAATCGAATGAGGTACCAGTGAGGAAGATGGAAGTTTCGATTAATCCGGCGATGCTTGAAGCGGTGACTCCTGACACGAAGGAGTTGGCACCTCCTAAAATATTGGCGAATCCGAGGCTAGTTGAAGCGGTAGAGAGCGACACAGTAGCACCATTGACGGCAATAACGTTGAAAGCAGAGTTGAAATTACCGGCCAGAACACTGTCGAGCCAGACAGGTTGAGCTGCGTATCCAGGGAACGCTCCGCCGTAGACGTCGTTAAGAAGGACGGTGAAGAAACTGCTGCTTGAGAGCTCAACGAAGGAGTTGGTCGAGACACTGTAAATTTGACCAACAACCGCGTTACTGAAAGCAAGAGCGAAGTCACTGACGGCCCATTGAACACCTGAGAAGGCCGAACCAGCTCCAGCAGCGAGACCGAAAGACAGAGCAAGCGCTTGAGAAGCAGCAAAGGCAAATTGAATTTCGATATCTTGGTAAGTGGAGAAACCAGTGAATGTGGAAGAGAAGAGGGTGGTTCCACCATTCATGAACGCGAAAGGAACGTTAACCCAGTCTCCGATCATGTACAGTCTCACGGTGAGTGCAGCAGATTGAGTAGTGGCGAGCGAAGTGAACGAGGACGAAACGAGAGTTGCTCCAGAGAACATACCGAGGACTTGAGCGCCATTGAAGTAGGTCAGTCCAGCGTTGACTCCGCTGCTCCATGTGAAGGCGGAATAGTCGAAAGTAGAAGCAGTGCTAATCATGAAGAGGCTCGTTGAAATCAAGCTCGAGAGGGCGATTCCTTGACTTCCAGCAACGATAACTGCTCCAGTCCCTACTCCGACACCAGTTCCGACACCAATACCGGTGCCGATTCCGATGCCAGTTCCGATGCCGGTTCCAACACCGATTCCAGTACCGATTCCGATACCAGTTCCAACGCCGGTTCCGATTCCAATACCTCCTGGGAGTGCGACTGGAACTGGAGATCCCACAGGGAATGTGCCTGGGAAATTCGCTCCTAAGAGTGGGAGAGGCGTGAAAGGATAGCCTGATGTGAGGCCACCAGCCCAGACAGGCAAGTCGTACATGCTGTTGAAGAGACTAGTACCGAAGACATTGGCTAATCCTCCGAAGATGTTACTTCCGACGTAACTGCAACTTCCGAGATAAGGATTGTAAATACTGAAGATATCGCAAGGACTGAAATGATAGCCAATATCGGAGATTGTCCAAGCCAAAGGACTTCCGACTCCAAGACCGCAACTGAATACGAGATCGAAGGGTCCTTCGATGAATGGGATTTGGAACTCGATGTTTCTGTAGATGTTGTTTCCAAAGAAAGGCATGTAGAAAACCGGAATTCCACGTGCAGTCACCCAGCATGGCTGACCGCTCCATCCACCTTGCAGAAACAGTCTGTATCTGAGAGCCAAAGTGCTGAGTTGGGAAGCGAGTGATGAGATTGCTAAGGGTCTGACGACTGCAGCATTCCCAGTAAGGAGTCCAAGCGGGAAAGAGTTTGGCACGGTGCTTACTGGTCCAGTGACGACGTAATTCGGGACGCCACGACCAGATTTGCCAAGTTCAAACAGAGTAATCCCTCCGTCATGAATGGCCAAATCACTCGATGGCAAGCTGCTCTTGGAGCTACTCAAACCACCAGTGATTTTTGAGGTAAAGCTGCTAGGAGACGAGAACTCTACGGGAGCTTCAAATTCTGCTCCGCGATTCGACATCTTGACGTCGAGTGCTCCAATGACCGACAAGCCTATTCAAAAAATGATTAGTGACAAATAGAGAAGGCGTCTTACTGAGGACCAAGGCCAGTAGAGCAAACGTAGAGTATTTTAGTTTCATATGTACAAAGTAGGATATGTAAATTGATTTCTTAAAACAAATCGGGTTTATTTCAATTTAATCATTCTGACTATTTGAACCACGGTCCAAGCTAACGGTTAACAGTTCGAGAAGCCTAAATCGCAATTTCCTCGCTTTCTTTCTAGAAAGAGAAAAAACAATTATTCTTTTGTTCGAAGAATTCTCAAGGGCCGTTAAACGGATATCTAAAGAAAATCTGAGCATTGTAAAAATTTTCTAAAGAACAAATTTTCAGAAAATCGAATTCCTTAACGGCTTCCGATGATCTATCAGAATCTTAATGAATCCAAAACCCGGATTTTCTCGAAAGAAATAAAACTTAAGTAACAGATACTTCCGTTTCTTCCACCTATAATAGCATTTCCGCAAAAAATTCATCTTGACAGCCACACTTTGAATGGCCTATGATGAAAAGTCGTTGAACTAAGGTGTAGAATTAGTCTATAAAGTTATATCGAAGAATTTTAATTGGATGAGAGTTGATTGAGCTGACATTTTTAAAAAATTCGAGGCAAAATTTGATAAAATCATGCCCCAATGTCGTTTGCCTTGACTTAGGACATAATGGAGGTATTTCGAATGCTTTCCTAATCCTTTCCAAAGAATTTTTTGTTTGAATATGAATCTAAAATTACTAAAAGCACAGAAAGTATAAAGCTACTATAAAGATAAGTTGATGCTGAGGTGGAATACTAAAAAAATCAATTGTCATTCTTAAATGTTCGAGATGCAAACTGGTTTAAGATTTTTCCTGTGAGGCGAAAATTTTTCCGAAGGTTTATTATTAGGCTTAGACATATAACAAATCGAGAATGCCACAAACTTTGGGGCTTGTAGGGGTGGGATAACATACGAGTCAAAGGAATAGAGTTACAGGAATTTTAGAAAAGAGTGTTCCAATGTCATTGACTTTCGGAAAACGGATATTAATTTATTCCGCATTGTTCTCGAGAATTAACAGCGAAAGTCTTAAAACAGAAAAATTAGTTTCTCGTCTTTCCAGGCTTCGACGAGGAGCATTCGAAAAAGTGAGAATGGTAAGTTTTCTAATCCTGTTGAGTCGGTCAGATTGCAAGATATATGCCCAAGATATGATTGATTCGACAGCTTATCCTGAAAATGAGTGCATCAGGAATGTGGAAGATACAAACGCCTTGGCTTTGGTGTTCAGGAATGCATGGTGGTTTTCGTTTATCTGTCTTTGTTATTACTTTCTGAAGTGATGAAATATGGGAATCACAGTGAACTCCAGATACTTAAATAAATTAACGGTCTGGCTCAGGCCAGTGGCGGTATTCTTGTTTGAAAAAAAAAATGCTTCCAGGATGCTTTTCATGATCGCTGGCAGGGAAATTGAGCTAATCTACGAGGGATAAGAAGGCGAACGCAGGAGGAGAAGCGTTTTTCGGAAATGATGGTATTTCCAACATACCGCCTGACAGTAGAAGCAAGTTGTGAAGGAATGAGTCATTATGAGTTATTAAAATTGAGGATGGCACTAATACCACAACTAGAAGCTGTTTTGAGGTACTCGAAAGGCACCTATCGTTATTGTTACAAAATAATGCCGAAATCTCTGTCAGAAATAGCATAAAATTCAAAATTTTGTTGAGATTCTTCATAACTTCCTATCCTATTGAAAAAGACCGCAATATTAATCCTCAGCTCAGCCTCATCTCCTATAGCAAATAGATTACGGTGATGAGCAGATTTGAGATAAATGAGAAATGCAACAGAAAATTTATGCCGAATAAACTCGCCATATTCTGCTCATCAGATCTTTATCAATATAGGTTTTTGTGCAATTTACTCTCTCGTCACATCATCTTGTGAGTGAAAATTCTGAGAGAAATAATCAGGCGTTATTTTTTATTCACAAAGGCCAAACAGCTTTAATTAGCCAGCAGCAAGTAAGATATGAAAGCGCGCCATGTAACTGTTCTCAGAAAATTTAAAATCAACTTCACTTCAAGCAAAAAGCGCTTTGCAAGGAGGTCTTGCATACTTGGATTCCAAAAGACCAAATTGAAGACCCAGCAAAGAAAATTATGTAAATATCATTACAAGTATTTCTCCTGATCATTCTTTTAGGGATGAGATTCGAGGAGTGACCACCCGTCCGATCGAAGATGGACGGATCTCTCGGGCTTATTTCAACCGATTGGCAGATGTCGAGTTAAGTTGCCTCATTATTTCAACCTTAAACGTCGGACTCTCTATTCTTGAGGTATCTATAAGCCCATCGAACTGAATCGAGCTCTAATGCGCGTTTTCCAGTATGAAATAGACCGAAACAACCAAAATGAACGATGGTCCACTGTTCTGCTTTACCTGATCTTTTCATTAAGTGTTTTGCTTGGTAAAACTCCTCTACTTGACCTCAATAACTAGCTCCATAGCCATCATGACGATTGTGCGATATCAATTACTGCTGATTTTCCTAAAAAAGAAAAAAGTTGTATCAGAAAAAGCAACAATATTCTCGGCAGGTCTCTATTCAAAGATGATTGTTGAGCTGTTGCTGATGTTTGTCTCTCCAAACCCTTGGGTGAAAGGTATGCGCTCCCATAAAATCTCCTGTTAAGCAGCAAATGTCAGGTAAACGAGTCGTTACCTACGAGTTAACCGAAGGAAGAGAAATTTCCTACTCTGTGAACTCGATAATACAGTTGTTTGCGCCTCTGAAAGCGTTGATTTCAATAAGGATATTCCTCTTGAGCACATATTGGAATAGTAACCGTGCTCAGAGACTCTGGTAAGTTTGCTTCTTTAAAAATTTGCATAATTAGGTGATAAAGTGCCATGCTGAAAATTCAGGCAGGTGTTTTATTTACGATAAAATGCCTCATGAAGAAAAACCCGCTCGTGGTGATTCTTGTCATCTACATCCTCAGTATTCCCTATTTCGGCTTCATGTTGAGGATTGCCGAGCATCCACTTGAGCGGTTGGAAGGAACAACGATGATATTTAATTATGCAAACGCTATGTGGTGCACTATCGTCTCAATGGCCACTAGTATATAGCATCAGCCTTAGAACCCTAGTCTAAAAGATCTTTTTTAGTTGGATATGGAGATTACTACCCTCAGACGCTCTTGGGTAGAATGGTGATATTTTTTGTGAGTCTAATAGGCACAACTATCGTTTCTCTGATGGTCGTGGCAGCAACAAACAGTCTCAAAATCGAGAGACTCGAAGCAAAGGTCTTTTTCCTTACTTCACCCTGTGCTTATCATACATATAAATTGGGTAGTCCTACAACCTGATGAAAAGACTGCAATTTAAAGAAGATCTGAAACAAGAGGCTGCATATGTAATAACGAATATCGTGAGAGGCCGATTGCTTGTCAAGAAGACAAAGACCTTGCCAGTTGAAAATATCTTCAAAGCAAAAAAGCATTTGAAATTATTCAGAATGAAATCAAGGTATTTAACTTATTATCTGAAAATGAATAATAACCAAAACTCGTAGAATGTATCGTGAAAGCAAATTTAATTGCAATGAATTCGAAATCATGGATAGATACTTCTCGTTGATAAAGGATGGGATCAAAGGGGTAGAGAAAGGACAGCAATACACGATTGAAGCTAATAAACTGATTCTTCAAGCTATTGGTGCAGAAAGAGAGATTTTGGAAAATTTTGAAAATTATATGGCTTCACAAACTTCGTTGGATAATGCTGTCCGCATGAGAAAAAAGCGTTTAACGACGATCATCTCTCGAGAAGAGAGTGAAGGGTCAATTTGTAAAAATTAAACTAATTAAAAATTATTAATATTGAAATTTAGCGAAATTTGAAGCGATAGAATTGAAAAAGCCATCAGAAATAGTATCGCCCTATCGAAGCAGTCGGCTCTTTGCTCTGGAAGTTACATCGCCAAGGATTTTGATGACTGAAAATAATGAAAATACTGGGCGATAATCAATTGATTTCTTTCGAAAAATCTTTTGTTTTTCATAGTTCTTCTTTTTTCCAAAATTTTGATTTTAAACAGTTAGAAGTTAAGATGTATTTGGTGTACTATAATCAAATGATTTAGTTAACTGCAGGCCATAGAAGATGCAAAAGCGATTTTCTAATGAATACTACAAAAACTAAATTAGTTCATTAAAAGATTAATGTAGAAAAAGTAATTTTTGCTATTCCTAAGTGATATCAGTTAATAAAAGCCACTTCAGCTAAATCTGTGGCAAACTAGATATAATAAGTCGTATGTAAAAACTTGAAGTCTAAGACCAGCTCAACTATCCCACCTATTAGTACTCTTCCACAACAAAAATTATAAATCAAGTCGTTACTAATCATGAGACTGAAAAAATAAATACAAAGATTGGTTGGGTGAACTCCATAACTTGGCTGGGCCCCTTCTCGGCTTTGTTGGAGGAGTTATTACTTACTTATAGCAGCGACTGGGCTAATATAAGGTCATCATTTAGAACTATTGACCATAAAACCTTTTCGAACAAAATTCCTTAAACGAAAACTTTTTATGATTTGATTCGGTTTAACACTAGTTCGTATTTTGTTAAAGATGAATTTGAACCCGCTCGTCATCTTTTAGGACTCATTTTGAGCTTGAAAGAAATCATCAACTCCGACTGAAAGTGTTTTTCAGCCTTTCAGCGCAATTTTCAAAATACATTTAGGGTCATTCCAAAAAAAAATGGTGAGATCTTGCGTCTGATGGTCAGAGTACAGGTGACAGAAAAATCTTTTTATCATTGAGAGCTTACCGTATTGAAACATGAGCTCCGAGAAAATAACTTTTATTAGGGACTGTTTGTGTGTGCTAACGCTCACAGCTTTTAAATAAAATATAAAATCGCCACTCAGAGTCGGAAATAGTTTCATAAGATCAAATGGCAGAGGAAAACAGAAAGAGGTCTAGATTAGTAACCCAGAGAATAGTATCTTATCCACCAAGATGAATACGTCTTACCCATCAAAAGTTTTCAGCAGGAATATTCACCATGAAGAGTGATCCACGGTTCGAACGGAATGAACATGGGGTTTTCCTCCAGGAGCTAAGGTATCTTCATAAAATGGCCTCCGATCTCAATTCATTCTTAGAAAAGAAATGGAAGTCGATGGCTTTGAAGATGGAACTCTCACAAAGGTCATGTTTTCGAAATTACAGATAATAGAACTCGGATGTCTCATCGTTTCTCTCTTTGGTTTAGCGCTGATAGTTGTCCAAGTAACGACTCTTTTAAATTTTCCTAATGGCCTCTATAACACCTCTGGTTTTGAATAGTATGAATTGGAATACTACCAAGTCAAAGAGAAGTGGGCGAAAACGCTGCTTTATATGATATTTTTCACAAGTCTCTTCAGCGGTATGTTTGAAACTTACAAAACAAGGACAATTTTCTCGATATTTCTAGTGGCTTTGATTGTGATGCGATATTTATTCAAAATCGCTTTTCTGAGGATGAAGAAAGTGATTCCGATGAAAGAGACTCTTTTTAGCACTGGAAGCTACATCCCGATGCTCGGCGAGATCTGTCTAACGATGATTATTCCCTATCCATGGATAGAAGGCAAATTTAGCACGGTCACAAGCCTATATTAACTAATGATTGCTTTTAGGTAATGTGACGATTGCGTCGGCATTACTTGATGGAAACACCGTCACCTATCATCAAAATGAAATACTGAGTCTCTTCGCGACGCTTCGAGTTTTCACAATTGTCAGAATATTGCTTTTGGTCTCACAATGGAACAGCAATCGCGCTCAAAGGCTTTGGTAATTATCAAATACATAAAATGAGTGAACTAATGTCATCATCAACAGTCGTATCTACGGCGTTAACTCTGGAGACCTATTCGCGGTCAGATGCACAATGAAGGAAAACCCATTGTTGTTTATTTTCTCTCTTTATCTCTTCAGCATTCCTTTCTTCGGCTGGATGCTAAGAATCGCTGAAATGCCTCTCACCCGAGTCGATACCTCTAACATCGGCTACGATTACGCTAACGCTATGTGGAACGTCATCGTCACTATGACCACAGGTCGCTGAAATTCTCCTCACAATAAAAATATAACGGTGACTTTTTATAGTTGGATATGGTGATCTATATGCAAGAACATTCCTCGGGAGAATGATCACGTTTTTCATTTGTATCTGGGGCACATGTGTCATCTCCCTCATGGTCGTTGTCCTCAACAACGTCTTTAATTTTGATCCAGCTGAAATAAAAGTAAAAAATTGCATTTCTTTCTCAGAGAATTTCTTACCAATCATTGTAGGCACATGCGTTGTTGAAGAGGCTCCAAGCGAGGGAAGCCCTCGTAAACGATGCTGCTTCTGTGATTACAAGCGTGGTTCGAGGAAGAAGACTCGGCAGAATCCACAATAAAATTCCAGACGAGTATTTACATAAAGCGAAAAGTTACATGGAAAGCTTCAAATTGTCTTCAAAGTAACTTTAATTTGTTTCCCTATCAAATGAACCCTTTGAAAGAACGTACAAGGATTTCAACGATGATTCGATAACGCTTGAAGATTTAGCGAAATACACCAAGAATTTGCGAGATGAAATCAAAACGATTAAAGAAACACAAAGCGAGCTTGTAAAATTGGTCAAGCAGGCTCTCGGCATGCCAGTATCGCCTCAGCAGAAAGAACAAAAGCCGAAAGTGGAGCAAAGATTATTCACAGAAAACATCAATACTGATATGGGAGAGTCTCATTTGGTGATGAAGAGTGAAAATAACCTGACCGACGCTAACCAGTTCCAGGGTCAAAGAATGGAAACTGAGGAGGGTCTCTTGGTTGAAGGTACCTTTTTTTTGTCAATTTGTTTCTAAATTAACAAATGCAGAGTCGGAACTAAGCAAAAGAGTCATTCCTATGTATGAGAGTATCCACGGAAGTCCACAGTAGCACTACATAGATCAGATCGGAGTAATTTTTGCATTATCAACATGATGTTATTCAAATATATAAAATCAATTTGTGAAAATCTTTGCCAGTAAGATTGAATTTTGAGTATTGAATATGAACATGAAAAGTGAGTCCTAGACATATTTCCTTTTATCTGATCAATTCAACAAAGCGTTGTTGCAAAGAGAAATATACTTCAGCCAATACAGACACCTTGCTAATCTTTCAATTACAGAATCAATCCTTGTTTTCAGCATTATTAATCATGCTATAAAACAATTTTCTCGATATAGTAGTGATGCCTGCTGTTGTTGGACCGCGTGCTTTGGGCGAGAAAACGATGGAAATAATGGAATAAAAGCTTATATCGATCGATCTCTCTACAGAATCCTTTAAAGATTCATATATACTCGCAGCATCTAAAATTTTTTGTAGTATTAGCGTTAATGCAGTCAGGCTCTAGTCAGATAACAGTTTTTTTGATTTATGCTTCATCCACCTCTTAATTTTTTTTTTACATCCATATTGGTATCATTACTACTAATTGTTATAGAAACATCTTAGTCTTACTTTCAAAAACATAGTTGTCTCAATTTCGATTCTGGACCGAGAAAGTCCATGAAAATGATGAAATCTCCACAAGAAAGTAGAAATTTATCGAGAGTAGCCGTAAAATTGGCGATTACCCTTCTCTAAGGCCGATTTCAAGGAATTAGAGTGTCAGCAAGAAAAAAAAAAAGAGAGGGTTTCTAGCCTCCTAACAAATTAAGTTATGCAGTGATCTCAAACGCTTCCGTAACAATCACTTCGGATCTCAAAATCACGATCAAGCAGCCATTTCATTCGAATAAAGTTTTATTGGGTTAGCGATAGCTCAGATAGCCTAAAATAGTGTCTTGAAATTCCAGGAAGGCATTATGATTTGATAATCCCCATTTCTAGTCAAACTCGAACCTACGGTTGTTGACAGGAGCTAATTTCATTTCAGATCTTCACAACTCGAAACTTAGAGGCCATTTTGGGGTAATGTTCACGAGTACTCAACTCGATTCTTCATGTTGGGAAAATGAATGAGCATGACACAAGATGGAGAATACAGAGAAGACTTTACGAGTTAATTTGTGTTTAACGCAATTTTGGTAACTTTTGGGAATCTGGGAGTAGGTTAGTGTCTATTGGTTCCAGTTAAAATAATTACAAACTAAAGGATCCTGGAATTAAATTAATTAATTGATTTTTCATCTTAAGTGCTTAAGCAATTTTAATTGGGGCTATTTAAAAACTCGTTTTACGGTTTCGCAATTTCTTCAAGTCTCAACTTTGATGAAATATTTTGCATTTACTTTAATTTCTGAGTATGTTCTTTTCGATTCTTGTGTGATTGCCTGAGAGAATCTTGTTTTAAAAAATTCTTTCTTAAGGCTCTTTGCCGCGGTTACAAAAAAAAAATCTGATAGAGCGATCCCTTTATTTAATAGGATTAATTTGCGTGATTAATAATTCCTCATTTCTTAATTAAGAAATTTTATTTGGAAGCGTGCAGATGACATCAGAGAGGATAGAATCTCAAGTCGAAGTAGGTCTCTTTCAGCTAACCTTCGATTTAAATTTCATAGCTTTCAGAGGCTGTCTTCTCATCAGCCATAAATGCGAAGAAAGCTAGAGACGAGAAGGTATTTCTAAAAAAACTGAAGTAAATCAGCGTTTGTTTTCATCATCATCGTCTTACCCAATGTAAGGATGGAGATGGAGGTTGAAGGCTTTGAGGATGGGCGACTTACGAAGTATATGTTTGAGAAATTGAAAGTAATCGAGCTTGGCTGTCTGACTGTTTCGCTTTTTAACCTGGCTCTGATCGTTATCCAGGTAAAGCCACTTTGATTTTTGAAGTCATTGATGTTCATCCTTTTCAATAGTATGAGTTGCAGTTTAACCAGACATATGATGCTGACTGGTCCAATGCTCTGCTCTACATGATTTTTTTCACCAGTCTTGTCAGCGGTAAGCTCGATAACTCCAAAAGAGAGCAAATTATCTTATCATTGCTTCATAGTGGCTTTAACCGTGTTTCGATACTTGTACAGGGTCGCTTTCCTGAGAATGAAGAAGTTAATTCCAATGAAAGAGAACCTTTACACGAGTGGAATCTACATCCCAATGCTCATGGAAATCTGTCTTACAATGGTGATTCCTTACCCATGGATAAGCGGTGATTTATCTGATTTCGTCTTTTTATCTAATTTGCGTGAATTTTGAAAATTAGCAAATACCAGCATTGCGTATGCGTTGTTTGATGGAACTATCGTCACCTATCACCAAAATGAAATTTTGAGTCTATTTTCTACTCTTCGAATCTTGACCATCATCCGAATCCTGCTCTTGGTCTCGCAATGGCACAATAATCGTGCACAAAGACTCTGGTAATTCAATTAAACTGATTCGCTCACATGCTTAATATATCTTAGTCGTTTGTACTCTGTTAACTCAGGAGACCTATTTGCAATTCGATGTACGATGAAGGAGAATCCTTTTCTGTTCATTTTCACTCTCTATCTCTTCAGCATTCCTTTCTTCGGATGGATGCTCAGAATCGCTGAAAGGCCTTTAATTCATGTCGATAAATCCAATAATGGCTACGATTATGCTAACGCCATGTGGAACGTTATCATCACGATGACCACAGTTGGATACGGTGATCTTTATCCAAAAACCTTCCTTGGAAGAATGGTAACATTCTTCATTTGTATTTGGGGGACATGTATTATGTCCCTCATGGTTGTGGCGATTACTAATGTATTCAATTTGGACTCTTCTGAAACCAAGGTAAATAAGCAAAAGGCGATTAAAAATGAGTATCTCTTCGAATTGCTTTGTAGGCACATGCTCTGATAAAACGACTTCAAGCAAAAGAATCTCTTGAAAATGACGCTGCCAGTGTCATCACAAGTGTGGTCCGAGGAAGAAGGCTTAGTCACATGAATAGAGAAGTTCCAGATGAATATATCAATAAAGCGAAGGACAATTTTGAAAGTTTTAAACAATCTTCAAAGTATAAATAAATTTACTGAGATTTACTCACTTTATTGTAATTCCAGGGCATACAAGGACCTTGACGATTCGTCTCTCACATTAGACGATTTGGCGAGATACACAAAGAATTTACGTGATGAGGTCAAAACAATCAAGCAATCTCAGAAAGAGCTGGTATCGTTGATCAAACAAGTAATTGGAACGCCTGGAGAAAGTCCTCAAAAAGAGCAAAGACTACAAACTGAAACGGCCAAAACTGATGTAACTCCTAAACAATTGGCAGGCGAGTTCGGACCTGCTTCCAATGAGGCAATTCAAATACAATCGCATAGATTGGAGACTGAGGAAGGTCTATTAGGCGAAGGTAATAATTTGGCTTCTATGCGTTTTTTCATTGGCAAAACTAGATTCTGAATTAATCAAGGGATCTCTTCCTGACTACGAGAGCGTCCATGGAGGTCCATTTTTCATTTAGTTTTTTTTATGCCCTTATAAGCAGAGAATGATTCATTCAATTTTACGTTTCCAATTTTAGTCTTGGTCATTAGCAAATATTTTAGAGAAATATGTGAGAAAAAGAGACTAATATATCATTTCTTTATCAGAAGTACATTCATTTCTTTGAGCTGATATTAAATTACCAGAAATTTTCTGAATCTCATCTCCATGAGAAACAGTTTCGAAGTGCTTACTTCGATACACCTTGGCTATTTTCTTGGTGGTTCTGTTGTATGAAAAATATTTCTTACTGTCGAATACTTTCGAATGAGAATCCTCTATTGAGTCAAAATCAACTGGATTTTGCTGTGATCAAAATTCATTATATTCGTAAACTTCAATGATAAATAAGAAATTTGTAACTTTAAAGCTTCTATCGCAAATATTCGCACTTAATCGCTCATGAAAGCGTTCTCTTTAGGTGAGACTTCACTATATTTTTATTAACTCAACTCAACAAAACTCTTTCAAAATCACTGCTAACTGGTTCTCTCATTTCATTTAAACTTAAATTTCATGATAGTAGGACGATATCACTCCAAGATTTCTTTCTCCGTTCTCCCAATGGAAAAAATATAGGAAAAAATCGATTGATAATTCGTAAAAATCTAAAAGCTCATCTTGATAATTTAGTTACCAGGAAATGGGGCCAATTTTGATGGAGATTCTCTCAAATTTATTTGTTTTAAGAAAAATTTCCCAATTGGAGAGAGCATACCTTCCAGCCTCTCCTATCATCGCAACAGCCGTCTACAAAAGAAGCTTATAAACAGTATTGTTACAGCATCGAATTATTTATGAAGATAGATCATGAATAAAGACCAGTTTCAGGCAGAAAGGATGAGATATCGGCAATTGAAAAGAAAAAAAAATTAGATTTTTTATCTTGAAAGATGTAGAAGAGGTGGCAGATAAGATAAATGAATGATTTTTTAATCAACGCAATGGATCTCTATCCTTTTTTTGGCTTGATGAGCTTGTTGTTCTCAGATGTTCTACATTATATGTACACATACACGATGTACCAAGACGATATGTTCGGAACACTCGAAAAATTTGCTCAGCGATCAGTATTTTACAAATTGCTGCTCCAGTGCCCAAAAACAAGATGAAGCATGATCAGGCTCTGAGCTTTCCTCAAGACCAGGAATTTATTGAAGGAAATTGATTTTGAAAAGTCTGCAAAGCCTGCACAGCAACACCTTATTGAGCTTGATTAATTGCAGCATTGACGTAATCAAATTTATAAAATTTTTATTTGGTTTCTGATACATCACGATATTCCAATCGAAATAAAATTTTCGTTCAACACGTTCACCGCATTGTAGCGATTCGCATCTTTGATAACCAAGCCAAATACGAACCAAAGCATTCACAACAATCAAATTAAACTCCTGATAAGAATAGAGGACAATCAGATATATCCAAAGAGACAAATTGTTAGATCAGGGAATTTTTGCCAAGTTATGAGAACGTGAATGATATATGGTTCATCAAATGTGATTTATATGTTAATAGAGCTTTCTTTTCAATTTTCCTATGCGCAGTTAAAGCTTTGTTAATGAGTTTCGTTTGAATTTCAAACGAATGAGATCGTGGCGAAACCCAATTTGATTAGACAGATAAGGTTCACAGATCTGAAATTAGAGGGGCCTGTTCTAAATGAAGATATCAAACATACTATCGAAACAAAATTCACAGATAATTTTTGAATTCTGGCGTCTTAACAACCTGCTCATTCTTGAGCCAGAATTCCTGTATTTCAATAAAATTTTAATTATGCTTCATCTAAATTAACTATGGAATTGAACTCTAACAAATCCTATTTTGAAATTTCTATCCAACAGTAAAGCAGCTTATCTTTAAAATTCTGGTTTTTTTTCCACAATAGAGCTCGATTTAGAATGAAAAGAATAATATCAGCTTGATTTTTGAATCTATTAACTCTGAGTAACAGATTTGGAACCTCTATTTTTACAAATTACAACAAAGCACTTCCAAAATAAAATAAATTAATTGGGAGAAGTTTTGGCATGATTCAAAAATTAGGTTTTCTTTTCTGCACGTGTCTCTTCATCCACCAGCTAAACGATGTTGTTTTGGTGCTTTCAAGTATCGTGACTCATCCTCATTCATTGTAACATGGCATTCAAATAGATCAAGTGCAAATTTTCTATCTTCAAGAAGATCAGATCACTCCGATCTCTTCGGTGCAACTAAAGGCTCGATTTTCGGATGTATGTCCGGATTGTGTTAATGTGACACAATACGCTGTAAGTTTCTGGGCGAGGAAAGGCAGTTTTTCTGGAAGTGTTTGTCATACTTTCTTCAGAATATCGAATGATCAAGCGTATTACACTGACCTTATGTTCTAAAAAATAAGAAAAAATATATAGACCTGGGACGCCCTTTGGCCCAGGAAGGTTGGTTCTGGTTTGTGTGAAGTCAGAAGAGACACATTTCTTTTATTCAGATGAAGGTCTTAATCAAGTCGGCGCCATTACAGATCCTCTGAACGTAAAATGATTTGTTACCTTTCCTGTTTAAATAGTTACTCCAATAGAGAACAGGAAGCGATTTATTCCAGCCAGATAAGTGGGTCTTCATGAGTATTTCGAGAAATGATGATAGTGGAATCAAGACGATATTTACATACAATCTCCAGTTAGGAGCCTATGACTCAATAATCTCGATACTGAATTGGAATAAGCCTGGAGCTTATCTACTGGAGCCAAATTCTTTGTTTACTTGGGGCGGAAAAGATCAAACCGGTGCTTATTGTGCTTGCACCATGCAATATCTGAGATTCTTTGTGAATTATGCTCCGGAGACTCAGGATCAAATGGTTAATTTAGCTCTCATGAACCCTCAGAGTAATTTCAATTACGAAATAAGTTTCATTAATTTTTTCATTTTGATCTCTTTCAGGCACTCTTGTTCACTTCTATTTCGCCTCAGACCCGATGACAAATAACAATCAAACATTCATTGTCTCTCGAAGAACGAATATCACACAATCTCTTACAACTGGTTACAGGGGTATTTTAATTCTCCGCTTCATTGAAGATATTTTCCCTCCGAATTATTAGGATTCATTGCTGCGGTCGAATCATCTGATGTCAGTTTTGGACCTTATAACTCGATTCAGTGTCGTCCGGAGCAAGTAGTAACGTATCAAGTTGGCGCGAATATCCCACAAAATGGTCTTGTGGTAGCCATGGATTTCTATCCATATTCAGCAGGACCAGCAAATCAAACGATCTTCAGCATAATAAATAAGGAACTAGCGTTCGTCTCGATGCGAGTCAGGTATCTTTCTGG
>ENA-UOTX01001481-UOTX01001481.1-compost-metagenome-genome-assembly--contig:-NODE-1481-length-17343-cov-18.482046_pt1 | contig 17343 bp, 10 predicted proteins | sample MGYA00238143_ERZ746982 | MGnify/ENA primary metagenome ERZ746982 (study PRJEB28758, sample SAMN06268862) | compost metagenome | isolation source: single cell | place: USA: California, Emeryville, Joint... | reverse complement strand
TTGCATCCTGATCACTTGGAACTGATCCAATCGCGTCTCGAAAGCGGAGTCATGAGACTGAAAATAAATAATAATTCACATGGATGCGGGATGGGTTTAATGATAAGTGATTTCCTTGCTAAGAAACTGAATCCTGTGAGCAACGTGAGGATGAAGATCACCTCTCAGAAAGACATAGGTTCCGTTTTCTCATTCGAAATAGAAGAATTACAGTTGATGGGAGACTGTGCTTCCTCTAAATCTTTCATTGTCGGAAGCGCTGATGACTTTACGCAAAAGAATGAAAGGGCACCGTTAGGCTCAAGTCGGAACCTGGACGCCAATAACAAGTTTATGACACTTGAAGAAGAGGAGAATGAAGAGGAAGAAAAAATCATCGGGAAGTATGTCAACAAACAGCCGGAATTCGATCATGCGGTTGTGATGATACATAACCCGCCTGAACAAGGTTTCGTGGGCCGCCTTCGAGCAGCGTCAGTGGGAACGGGGCTTCAACATCGGCTTGCGAAAAAAAGCCAAACGGTTCAACTAGCCCGCAGAAACTTCGCGGCTTCCCAGACTCAGGACCTTGATAATTCTGAAAACGATCTCCATGTCTATACGGCTGAAGGAAGCGGAGCTACTCCTGTACCGTGTATGGCATCAATATATAAAAGAATGATGGTATCTCCTTTTAAATCAGCCAGACAAAGGTCGTTCACGGTGGTTACAGAAACTAACGAGGTGACTTTATCAAATCCGATGCTGACGCCGAGCCCGGTTTCGAATAAAAAGAGGGGGCCAGATATTCTCATCGTTGATGATGATGGGTTCAATTTAATGACTTTGGAATCGTTGCTTAAGAGTTTAGGACAGCGTTGTGACACTGCGAATAACGGAGAAATCGCGTTGAACAAAATCGAAGAGAGACTTCGAATTCAAAGCAGAGGATATAAGCTTGTCATAATTGATCAGTGCATGCCTGTGATGAGCGGGATTGAAGCCACAAGGATAATCAGAAGTCGATTCGGAAACGAGATAGCGATTATTGGGTGTACGGCAACAGAAGATACGAAGTTGAAGAAGCAATGGAGGGAAGCTGGCATAAATCAGTATATTCAGAAGCCCATACAAAAATTCCAAATAGAAGCTATCTTGAAAAAACTGAATTTATAAAACGCTGGCGATTACAAAATCGTTTTGTAACCTGCTTATTTAGAAAAGAGGTTGTTATGACAAAAATTTTATTTGAGTAGTTTTGCAAAATGTATGCCAAATAATCTATTTACACCATAAATTATAATAAATCGAATCACTCTAAAAGTCATAAAATTAGTTCTCAGTCTGGCTTATTTGAGATTTACTTATGTGGTAAGTATATCTGGTAGCATTCCTTCATGAAAGAAACGTACCCTCTCGCTATTCAGTACTATTTATTCAAGATTATTATTAACTTTATCTCATGATTAAACTTTTTTGATTGGACATACTCTATTCTTGCATTCTATAGATAAAACATGAATTACGTTAAAACGACGACGTTCTTCAGACTCATCAATCAGAAAAATAGAGGGTTTAGTAAAGTTACGCATCAAGAAAAACATGCTAGAAGCTATCTTCCTTCTTGGCAGTGTTTTTTCTGATAAAGGCCCAGATTTTCACAGTTGTATCCCAGCTTCCTGAAGCAATCAGACCTGGTTTTGGGTTAGGGTTCGAGTCGAGACTCCAAACTGCGTTAGAGTGAGCAATGACAGATCTGATCATCATTCCTTCCTTGTAATCCCAAGTTTTAATCGTCGAATCTTCACTTCCACTGAGCATGATATCGTCTTCTCCCATAGTAATCGCCCAGACGGGAAGAGAGTGACCCTTGTAAACCATCACCACCTCTCCTGTCAATAGATTCCAAAGCCTCATCGTCTGATCCGAGCTTCCTGTCAGCAGACGTCCATCTGACAATTCATAGAAGCACCAGATCGGCAGAGTATGTCCCTTCAACTCCATCAGGAGCTGACCAGTTCCAATCAGCCATACCTTTACTGTGTTGTCTCTGCTTCCACTGACTACTCGATGTCCTGTGATGCATTTGACTGATCGGACATAATCATCGTGCCCTTCGATAGCGCGCAATTCTTTGCCTGTCTCCCAGTTCCAGATTCGAATCATGGCGTCCTCTCCTCCACTAGCTAGGTCACCTTTATCACTTACTGATAAGCAACGAACAGGCCTTGAATGTCCTGTTATTGTCCTTACTACCGTGTACTTGTGTAAATCCCATATTTTTATCGTTGCGTCTGAGCTTGCGCTGGCGAATCTATCTTTATTGATCTTACATAGCGCTCGAACTTGATCTTGATGGTCAGTAAGCGTTTTGACACAACCACCTTTCTCCAAAGACCAGATTTTAATCGTTTTATCCTCACTACCACTGGCAACACGATCATCTGTCAACCAAAGCACCGTCCAAACAGGTTTCGTATGCCCTGTAAATGTCATGATGTTCTCTAGTTTCTTCGACGCCCAGATATTAATCAAGTTATCCTCTCCGCAACTCACCAAGTTACCATCTGGCAGCGTCTCAAAATCCAACACAGGGAAATAGTGTCCCTTTAATTCTTTTATCAGTTCACCGCTTTCCCTGTTCCACAGCTTGATTGAGTTATCCGCGCTTCCACTGACCAATGTCCCATCAGGAAGGACCTTCAACGCATAGACATAATCATCGTGCCCTCTGAACTTCCTAAGCTGCATTTTGGAATTCGGTTCCCAGATTTCTATCGTTCCGTCTCTGACTCCGACCGCGATGTTGCCATCTTTCATAACTGCGACCTTGTAGACATAATCGCTCATTCCTTCAAGCACAGCTATGCATTCTCCATTCTTCGGGTTCCAAATACGGACGGTTTTATCATCACCACCACTAACGATATTCCCATTTGGAAGAAGTGCAAGAGACCTGATGAAATCTTCATGACCGAGAAGACTGCGCTCCAGCTTGCTATTCTCAAGGTTCCAGATCTTGATCTGCCTGTCAGCACCAGCAGTAGCAATTTTATTCTGCGGCAGCGGAAGCAACGCGTGAATAGCTTTCGTATGACCTGAAAGACCTTTCGAAAGTTCTTTGGTTGAAGAATCGAATACTTTCACGAGATTATCAATAGCAATCGCCAGACGATTATCTGAAAGCGCGGCAATAGCCTTGAGACTGTGGTTGTACAATGGAATCGTGTTCTTCGTCTCACCAGTCTCCACGTCCCAGATCTTGACCGTTCTATCTTTAGAAGCAGAAGCCAATGAACCATCTGACATGACTGCCATAGACAAAACGTGATCAGTGTGGCCAACCAGCGTCTTAGAAAGCTCTGTAGACTTCGGATGCCATGAGAGCTCCGCGTTTGCGATACCCTAAGGGAATTAAATTAGTACCATTGAAAAGTTAACTGACAATACGTGAAGCTCAAGGAGTTTCTTTAGTTTCTGCTTCGTATACTCAAGGACTTCCATTCGGATTTTTTCGAATCTGAGCATGTTGAATTTGGGTATAGTTGCAAGTTTCTGCTCGACGACTTTAGGATCCATGTTCAATTTCGAAACGTCGTAATTGTCCTCTTCTTTGTTACCTTCATAATCGATGAAATCATGGTCATTGACTTGCTCGTAGTATTCGGTTTCTCTGTGCATGATGATATCGAAGTGTTTGCGCACATGCTGCTTGTATTTGTCTCGGGCGTTTTCTGTCAAAATAGTGACGGATTTCATAAGATCGCCAAAACGTTCGTCAATGTTGGTCAGCTCTTCTTTTTGGGCTGCTTCGTATGGGTTGAACGCTGGCTCGTTGTTTTTCTTACGACTGAACATTTTTGTTTTTATCTGAAAAGAACAGTAGAAAAAATAATTTTCAGAATTTTGTATATTCTGATTAAATTATTGAAACGAATTTGCCGGCTGATTATGGAACTTTTTGAAAATTGCAATAGTCTGATGTGATTTTCTTGGAAGAATGGTGTGCTTGGTGGTCGTAGTAGTGCCAATCGCAGTCATTTAGGTGTGTTGAAACCTTGAAAATTTGATAATGTAATTACAAAGTTGCAAATTTAACAAAGAAAGATTTCATATAATCTTTCCAAAAACGAATAATTAAGTTTCTCCGATTTTTCTGGAATTCACGCATGTAACATTGTTTCGCCACTTTAGTGTAGCATGTTGAGAGGATCTAAAGAAACTATTTAGAAGATTTTTCCTCTAAGTTCAAATCGAATCTGCTGTTGATAATGATTTATTCTCTCAGCAAGAGTTGAAACAGGGTAGTCAAACTTTCTTTTCGAGAATACCTTTAATAACCGCAACAATTCGAGTCATTGTGGATGATTGAAAGATATATGATATCCATCAGTATGACTTCAAAAGACAGGAATTTTACCAGAAAATAAGCAATTAACAATCGATTCTCAAACCGAAAACCATTATCAGAACTATAAAATGTCCAAGTATACAGCTTCATAAGCAGTTCCTTACTCATGAATTTGTGAATGAAAGATAAAGAGTAATTAATCGGCGCTTCTTCACTGGTTTCTTACACATTGGACATTCTTCTTTCTTTTTGAGCCATTTCGTCCAGCACTCTTTACAGGCAATATGGCCACATGGACTTGAGCACACATTTTTCATCTCATCACCAGCAGCGTAACAAATTAAACAAGATATCACAGGTCCTTTCGCAGCTTGATTACTGACTGAAGGTTTCTCGAGGGCTGCCTCTTGATTATTATTGCTGGTAGTAGAGGGCCGATTTTCCAACTCCATCCCATCATTTTTCTTTTGAATTTTCGACAATTCATCAGCTTGGTTGAGTCCTTCTTTACCCAGGCTGTCGATATTTTGATTTATTTGATGTCTTGGCTGGAATTCTTTACTTTCTTCATGGAACGTGAAAGTTCCTATCGAATGTGTGTTTGGCAATGGAGACTGCTGAGGATAATTTTCATGTCGAAAAGTATATGAATTGGAGTTTGAATGCTCATCCATGAATCTTGGTAGTCTCACACCTAGCGACTCAAATGGTTCTCTTCGAGCGATGCTCTCATTCTTGCTATTAGTGAGGTTAAATAAACCTGCCGTATCTCCACGGTGACGATCAATAGGATAATCAATCTCAGTGTTTCCACCCCCGAACTTTGACGTCAGAATCTGATTATTTAACTGGGCTTCTGAGAGTAAATATCCTCCAGAAACAAATCCAGGGAAAGGTTGCTCTGGGTGTCTCTCCTCAAAGTTAGTACCGCCAACTTGACGACCTTTGTTTTGAGAAAGTTCAAGATTCTTTATTCTCGCCGTCTCTTGCTCTAGATTCTTAGATGGAGTGAAATTTTGAGATTTCAAAGTTCCTTCAGATCGATCTGAAATCGGCTGTGTCAAATTGGCTGGAAGCTGCTGAGAGCCTTGTTGTGGAGGGGTCGTCCGATTTGATTTTTCTAAGAAGAATCGAGACACTTTCTGAAGCGCAAGCCCAAAATTATCAACGCTGTTGAGGTTGGACTTCACCCAATTCGGCAGCTCGTTTTTTACAGCTCCCCACTCAAATCTAGATCATGTTGAGAAATTTTAATCCTATAAAAAAAAAAATTGAATACCTTTCGTCACACAATACAATCACACCATAGTCACGAACGTTTCTTATTATTTGTGCCACAGTTTGATTAAGAGCTAGGCTAGCCTGCTGGAAATACCAGTCTTTCCCTGAGAGCTTCTTGGGGTTGAAGCTATTGCGGTTCGAATCTAAAAACGCTTTTTTCAATTCAACTCTATCAGAATTGATAAATAAATGTTGCAAATTATTCGTTACCTGCGGTCGACTAAGGAAGGATAAGGAACTCCCACTACAAAAACCGCTCTTGCCAATTCATCAGCAAAGTCGATATCTTCACTGAATTTTCCTTTGCATACAGTAAAAAGTATTGCTCCGTTTCCTTTAGCACATTTGGCATAGTCAGCTAAGACTCCTCTCATTAGCTCGCTAGTTTTCGGTTCTCGGAAAGTCTTCTTATGTTCTTCAAGTCGCTCGATAATAGTTTTCTCTATTCCGAGCGATGTTGCCCATACTTCGAGACAGCGATTCATTACGGCATATGAAGAAAAAAAAATCAGCATTCCATTGGGTATGACTCTTGAAAAATTGACCAAGCAGTTGCCGAGATCTTTGATGGATGCTTCGTTATCTCGGTTCTCATAGGAAAGCTGTATCGGAGAATTATTAATTCCTTTCTTCAGAATAACAGACAAGCACTGCGATTTAATGTCGATAATGTGGTTGTTGACGAGTTGGACCTTGAAATTGGTTTTCAGCTCACTCTCAAAGTATTTAAAAGGCGTTAGCGTTCCAGATGTTAGTATTATATTTCTAGGGGAAAGCTGCTGAAGATATCGGAAGCCAATACCAGGATCATGGCACCAAAAAGAAACCATTAAATCTTTCAAGAGTAATTAATCATCATCGTGAGGGCAAAAGAAAATAGTTTACTAAGATTATTTTCAGGGTCGATACGAGCATAAGCATCATAGAAATTCGCCATCTCTGAGTCCCAATTCGGTTGATTACCAGCTAATTTGGATAAATGATTCATGATTATAGTATTAAAGTCAAGAGAATTTGTACCTCTTTCTCTCTTAGCGTCAGCTTCCACTAGAGGAATAAGGATTTCCGTGATTGCCCAGAGTTGTTCTAATCCATTTTTATTTGAGGTGTCTAAAAGTAGTCAATCAATTGGGTCAATATCTTTTAAGAAGATTCATACAAACTGAAAGGTCTTCACGTGCTGTGAATAGAATGTCTCGAAATCGATGGATGTTCCCACTATGGAGCCCTTCTGCAAAGGGATTCTGCTCTCCATGCTGAGGGTCTGGATCAACCATCATAGTATCGGATAAAAAAGCATCACGACCTAAATTTTGGATCAATATTTCACGATTGTTATGAAGTGTGAAGGCTTACCCGCAGAAAGGTAACGAAGCATCATTAGAAATTCTTTCCCAGGAAAGTTTTTTCCTTTGTTATCATATCTAACCGGAGTTTTTTTCCATCTTAGGGATACTGGTAATATACTACCTCAGCACAATTTATAAAAAGCTCTTTTACTTGAGTCTAGTTTGAGGACATCCATTAATTTGAGCCTCCATTTATTAAAATTCAATGAAAGATTGGTTATAACTTCACTGAGAAGTCTTATATCGATTTCAGAGGTTTTGCATTGATTTGGTTTAAGTTCGAACTTGCCTTCAAGCGTCTTCACATCGCTCTCACAATCCGACAGAATATTTGATGTCAGGTCAAAAGACACACCTTTTTCAGCAGCTGATTCAATATTATGCGCTTCATCAAATATAATGACAGCATTTTTCAGTGTAGGTTCTATTGTTTTCCGAATCTTCAGATCCAATAAATAATGTGAAGGCATGAGAATTAAATCTGCCTTAGGCTAAAACCAATTTATCAGCGCACTGAGACACTGGGCTGTTACTTGAAGTTTCTGCATGTAATAAAACGGGCAAAATTCATGTGTCTTCGCCATTTGATGTAGATCCTCAATGTCTAGAATTCCATCATGAAATTTTTCGGCAATAGCTTGCTCATTCATTTGCAAATTATCGTAATATGAACATCGTCGCTCAGGATTGCCATTCGATATAATACTGTTACAAACTGCATTGAGAGACTGTCCCTGATAAAAGATAAATTTCTCCGAAATCCTTCTAGTGGTTAGCTCTTACTTCAAGGCGATTAATGGTCGGATGAACACAAAATTGCTCTTTAGATCCCAGGACACTCATTGTAGGCCTGTAACACGTACTTTTCAATTCTTGAATCACCTATTCAATGTCACCATCACTCTTTCCAACTAATGTTTATGCTATTACTTGATTTAACTGTGAGGAGGTTCGTAATGTATAAATAATCTTGATAGTATCTTCTGCATTCTCAGTACCTACCGCTCGTAAACCCTCTCTTTCGGCTTTCAGCCAAGCCAACGTGCTGCAAAGAAGAGCAAGTGTTTTTCCTGTGCCTGTAGGAGACTGCAGCAAAGCGTTTTCTTTAGTCTTCAGAGCTCTGATTACTATTCAAATGATACAGATATGAAATAATTGTTGCAAATAACCTGTTTCCATATATTTCCTTTGAGCTGGATAAGGTATCTGAGGAAAGTAAATTTCCAAACCCTCGATTTTTAACTTTTGCTGAGTCTTTATTCGTTCGGCTTGAGATGCAAGGGTTAGATGTTTCCAAAGTGATTGATATTTTACCATCTATCCTTAAGGTTGAAGGCAGCTCCTTCTTTTCTTCTTCATCTTCAAAAATATCGTTGTAATTATCCATGACCTCCTGTAGCAATTGGGTTGCTTCCTGATCATACACATTTTCTGCAGAATTTCTCTCATTTGGAGATTTGGTTTCCTCGTAATTTATTTCCATGGTGTTGGTTGATTATTATTTTTGGTTATAGTGGGAAAAAGGGCTTCGGTGTATTGAAATGGGGATCAAGTATGCTTACTATAAATTGCTTAAGAGTCTTAATCTCTCTCGCTCATACTATAAATAAAATGCGAAAAATGCGCGGTAATTAAATTTTTGCATACCAAATATTTCGAATCCTCCAGCAACCACACCTAACTCATAAAACAAAGTATTCCCATACAAATAAATGCTGTTGAATATACTATAAAATTTCAGAAAACGAATTCCGGTCTTTTGATAAGGACCGCTTGCAATAATTATCAGTACAGATATTCCGCACAAAAAACTGAAGATGTTCCGAAATATCATCTTATACAATATATAAAGAAACCGACGAAAGAGCTGTGATTATGAACATTGTTAGAGGCAATGAAAAGAGCTTGAAACTTGATTCAAACTTCTGATCCAGCTTGTTATTGATTTTGCTGTTCAAGAACAATATATATATAATGCCGAGTCAGCCTTAAAAAAAAAAAACCACAAGAAATGTCTATCAAGCTGGCTGCTCGTGACTTTCGTTTTTGAAAAAGATAATTAGAGTTTTTTATCATGTGCAGACACGTTTCATCATTTATGCTTAGTCATCCCAAACACTTCGGACAAGGCAAGAATAGAGTACAATAGTGCCGTCTACATATTTTCACAGTCAGATCAATAAGAAATAGTATGTTCCTTACCGCTTCAGCCCCAAAAAAAAAATTTTGACTAAGTCACAGAGTAGTCTAATATTTTCCACATAATCATGAATAGAGTAAAATTTTATCAATTAGTGCAATAAAATTTCATTGAGCGTTCTTTGATCGAACTAAAAAAGTAACTCAAGGAACTGTGGATCTGCTTAACCACTTACTACGACCAATGGCAGAAGTATCCAGCCAAACTACAACCTCAACACCTGCAAATTCAATTCCAGCTTTGGCTAAGAAGTTAGTTTCCCTCTGGAATGATGACTCGCACTCATTTCTGAATCACATTGAAAAGAACCTTGACAATGCAGACATTAAAGAGAGAATTCTGAAATATCCTTTTGAAAAATTATATGAGCAATTGTTATCAGACATCTTTCAAAGTCCTACTGTCATTTCCTCAGAAATAGAGAATTTCGATCGTGCACTCTCACACAGTATTATGGAAAAACAGAAAACACAGAACATTACTCAGAGTTGTCTTGATGAGAAAGCAAACAAACAAGCTGACTCAACAAATTATCAACATAAAATCAAAATCCTCGAAGAAGAGCTCATCGAAAATAAAAAAGAACTCGAGAAGCTTCGCACAAGTCACACAGCATTACTGCTTGAAAAAGCCAGTCTTGAAAATAAAACTCATGCATTGCAGTCAGAAGTAGCAGAAAGCAATGAAAAAGCAGCAAAGGAGTTATTTGAAGCGAAGTTTAAGTTAAAGGAAAAACAATATGAATGTTCAAACCTCTCAAGCGAGGTATTTACAATGAAATCCCAATTAGAAGGGAAAGCCCAAGAATGCCTCGATCTTCAAAAAGAGATAGCAAATCTATTGCAACGAAACAAGCTTCAAGCTAGTAACTTTGAGGAAATATCTCAACAACTCTCTGAGAAAAATTTAGTTTTGACGAAAGAAGTCGAAGAACTCAAAGGAACTTCAAAATCACAGGCCCAACAAATAAAAGAACTAGAAAACGACATTCAACAAAAAAGCAAGCAGCTCTCGAAGATAACCCAAGAGTATGAAAACGCGAAATCACAGATTCGACAAATTACAAAGTCTGAAAAGACACAATCTGCTCAAGCAGCTTTAACCAGCAAAATTTTGGAAGCGCTTAGAGAGGGTAACAGCAATGGAAACCTTGATGGTCAAGGTGATCAAGAGATAATCTTAAAGCAGAAGATCAAAATTCAAGAGTTGCTTGGGCAGCTCCAGTCGAAGTTCACTGGGGATGGAAAAGCATTCAAAGGAAGCGACCAAGCGAGAGATATCAAGAAGCCAGAAGCTACTGGCTTCGATGCGAAACAACAAGAACCGCAGGCTAATAGAAATGCTGCCTCAGTGAGCACATCAGAATCTGTTGAAAGTAAAAGCGGAAATAATGGAGGTTCCGAAAGAGAATTATTGAAGTTCAAAGAAAGAGCAAGTTATTGGGAATCTAAAGCAAAGCAGTTGCTAGATACGCTAGAAGGACAAGAAAGAAAAATGATTCAGAGTGCCAATACGGCACAAGAGCAATTCGCAAAATATGAAGAGCAAGCACGATCGTTGAGATCCTCGCTAAGTGAGAAAAACTTCGAAAATGGCCGATTGAGCGATGAAATTGCAGCTCTAAAGCAGCAAATAATTATCGAGAAGCATAAATCCGAGCTACTTGAAAGGAGACTCGCGGAAAATCATCATGAACTAGAAGAGGCAAAACGTAATCTCGAAATTGAGTATGCTGAAAGTGAGAAACTAAAGCTCCAGGTCAGGAGCCTCAAAATTCAATTAGAAACCCAAGAACGAGATTTGAAGACTACCAAGAAAAAAGCCGCTGATTTTGAAGAGTCTTTCATCCAAGAACAACGAAAATCCACAAACTTAACACAACGAATAAATGAGATAGAAAAACTCAAAGTAATCCAGAGAGAAGGAATTGAAACAATAAAGAAAGAGAACCAAAGTCTCAAGGCAAGTTTGATCTCAGTCAAAGAGGAATTAGCTCAGACTCGTTCATTTATTTATGAAGCACCCGCTATTTCAGAACACCCAAGTCACCGCAGATTCTCCAAAAGTTATGCATTGCAGAAAGGTCAAACTGACTTCCCAACATTAAACTTAACAAATGCTCATCGAAGAAATAAAACTCACGCTTTTGAAGACAGCAGCTTTATCCAACCTCCCTCCCTTGAGGACTTGACTAAGCCCGGAAAAATCGATAGAAGTCGTCTCCAAATTCAGGATTGTTCCATTCTTGAATCAAGAAATGACTTAGAAGATGAGAACCCAAGAAATGAATCTTTTTCCGAGTCGAATATTTCAAAATCTGGTAATGATGGAGGGCTCAGTAATAACCATACTCCAAGAAGCCTTTTCCGTGATGCCGAAGACCTCGAGCAGAATGAGCCGGTGTTAAATAAGTACTTTTTCCGTATCCCCAATCCAACAACAAAAGTTCAATCAAAACAGAAGGGAGATTTAACTACCCCAAGAGTTAATTTGCCTTACCTAACGCAAGGAGGAGCTTCATTGGAGTCGCTTGAGGAAGATTATTCTGCAAATTGGGGGAAAGGGACTTTTGGTGAAATTGCCAGTCGATATCCTAATATTTTGAGTCCCTTGAACCAGAAAAATGAGGGTTCGGAGCTTCAAGCGAATGTGTGCAAAAACTGCAAGAACCAGCTCGTGAAGTACCAAACAAATTCTAAACTGCTGATTTCGAGTTTATCGACTATGCGTATGGCATCTCAAACAATCAGTACACAACTCCAATCCAATAAAAAATCAAAGAAAGTGGATACTGAAAAATTAAAGAAGCAGTTTCTCAATTGCCGGAAAAGTGTGATAAGAGCAAGCCAGGAACATTCTGCGACTGGGATAAGGAAACAGGTAGAGAGCAAGATCTCTCGAAATAAAGTGAATTATATTGAGAATAAATGCAAAATCGAAAATTTGCAAAGAACCTATGATACACTCAAAAGTATGGTGAAGCCTTCTTCCCACAAGCGAGGCAATTCAGTTTTTCAATTGAACCTGCAGGGTTTAACACTCGAAAAAATAAACGAACCTAAAAGCTACTCAGCCAGATTTTCATCTAGCGGCTCTGAGAAGCAGTTCCAATCCCAGACGGTGAATACTTTAAAGGAGGATGAAGTAAAGCGTGGTAAAAAGATTAATATACTGTTAAGAATGGCCTGGCTCTCTGTGTTTGCCTTGACAAAGCGGAAATCAAAAGCTAAGTTAGCAAAATCTTATAATCAACCTGCAAATTTACATAATACAAACTCTAATATTCATGCCTTGACAATTTCAGGTCCAAGTCCAAAAGCCTTCGATCGACCGAAGAGTTTCGAGGGTAATTCTAGTTCTCCTCGTCTATACTTTGCTCTTGATCAAGTTAATCAGAATAGCGGAACCCCACAAAACAGAGGAATTCACAGCAGACGCACAGAGAGCATAGATTTCACACCAAGTTCACCTCATAAAAAATTTCCACATCACCAGCATGCCCAGTCGTTATCTCCAAGTAAACAGTTCTCAAATTTCAAGGAAACGAATGAGTCATCAAATTCTCTATACATGCAGCAAAATTCAGAGGTCAAGCATAATAGAAGCGTGTCTGAACCACAAAACTTTCGAAAAACGCTTTCTTTATCTAGAAAGGACAATTTGAATGTGCTTCTTGAGTTATCTGATGAACTAAACCAGACAACAGTTATCCATCGAGACGGCGACCCAATCTCTGCGGTAATTAAAGAAGATCCTCAAGAAGAATTCCTTATCGAAAAAGAGATTTTGCAAGAGCAAAGAGAGGATTCAAACCCACGACGTTCAAAACATAAAAAAATAACATTTGCAGGATTAAGCAACGATCAGAGGATTACCACTGTAGAATATATCGACACTGCGAGTACCAAAGACAGTCCAATGAAAATACCACAACGGGATTCGGATACTGGATTATTAGAAAGCGACCTTGGACTCAATAAAGAACCGCAAAAATTCACTTTCGAACAGAAGATATACTCGAAACCGAAAAAATTCTCGAGTATGGTTGATATGGGGAGTCTCATCCAACCACGAATTAGTGATCCCCTACATACTCAAAGTAATCATCCATTGATTTGATTTGCTAATTATAATGTTTTATATCTTCATTTAGAAGGAGATAATCCTCAGGAAACCGTTACACAAACACCAAAACGCGCTCACCTTAGGTCAGAGACAGCCTTTGTCATGGAAGAGAAAGGGAATGAGAAAGTTGATGGTCGCACTCCAAATTTCAGTCCTTTGACAAGTAAAATTCTATATTCCTAGATTGTAAACGAATGTGATGATGAGCCCTAGGTGAGAGGAGGACGTACAAATACAATAGAGCGAATCGCAAAGATAATTTCAATAGCACGAAATTGAGCAAATTGAGATCACTCAACGAGATGACGAAAGAAGTTAGAAACATGTGTGCGAAGCTCAACGATGAAGCAGAACTCAACGGTCGGAACGTTTTTACACAGAATCTTTTCAATTTATCTCCTACTGAAGCAATTACACCACAACGTCGACCTCGGCTCCAAACAGCTGCGTTTAAGACTTTGGATAAAGAAGAAGACCACTCTGAGTTGTCCCCTTATTTCAATAAAAATATTTTGTAATTTATTTCTGTTTCACATAAACGCCAATTTTTGAAGAAACTTTGTGATGTAATGTGTGTTATTATTCCTAATACGAAAGGAATGAGCTTAAAATGAATGTAATTCGAATCTCTCTAATTTCTTTACAAATAAAAGATAAAAAATTACTCAAAAATCTTAGTTGAAGCTTGCCATTTCCAGATTTTTTGAGACACGTTTTTTTCTCGCGCTATTGGGTTTCGAGTCGTTAAATGGAACTATTTGATGTTGTACGCTTTCATTTCGAAGGCCTTCGTCTTCGGTGAGTGTGAAATCTTCATTCTGTTCATTTTTAGAGTTTCGTCTTTCTTTAATATATTGAATTGCTAGCTCAACGGATTTTTTCAGTGCGATGATGATATTCAATGCAGAGCAAGTGATAATGACCGCAATCGTAGCATATCCCAGTCCATTGCGGATACTCGTTTCAAAATCGTCCAGAAAGAGCAATGGGAAAGCCAGCCACAAGTTAATTACAAAGCATATTTGAATAATTAAAAAAATCATAGTTGTTTCTCGCTCAGCAAACGGCTTCACATCATAGAATATTTTCATGTAAATCAACCATACAAGCTTGACTCCGATAAATTGCAGCAAAGGCACGATTTGGAGGTAGGTCAGAATCAACACTATTAGAGTGCTTTCGGCAATAATCAAGAAAAAGAAGAAAAACGCGTGCTGACTTGTATTCTTCATCTCAGCAGTAATAACCTGATATCTATCAAGAGTATCCTTTGCATCTTGACTGAGGTCCACTTTCCCTACAGATATTTCTTTATACACCTTATTAGTTAACCTAAATGCGTGTCTGATCAAGCAGCCGACGCCAATCAACGAGACTATGGTCAGGATAAAACTAACAACCGCATATCGATGATTTAGCGATGGCGTTTCGAATTGGAGAAGGATCGCCAGGACCAAGCTCGCGAAGTTTTCAAACATAGCTGAAAGGAAGACAGTATAGTTCAAGAAGCTCCAAAGGAAATTAAAAACTTTCTTCAGAAATGGAGGTCCCTTCTTCGTTATCACGTTTTTGAATGGAAATAGCACGATCCAAACAATGGCCCAGCAGAGCATTGCAGATATCTTGTCTCCAAAGATATCTAAATACAGAGCAGATGTTTGCTGGTACTCGAAGATGCCTCGTTGGACGACAAAATCATCTTGGTTAAAGTCATCGCCTTGAAGCCATTCGAGGAATATATTTGGGGTAAGCGGTTCAATCTCAAGATTCTCAAACATGACGTAAACAAAGTCAGCGTATTTGACATTAAGATATCTTAGGATTAATAGCGCATCTGTGCCGATCTTTACGACAAAGAAAAAGGAGCCTAATGCAGGACTGACACTCTGGGAGGCCGTGGCGATAGTGTTCGCTGTTGTCTCAGCAGTTTGGAATCCCTCTGATGCTGCTACGATTTCTTGTGGAACGCTGCTGTAGTCGATGCTGGTTTTCACGGGGGCTATTACGAGAAAAAATAAATAAATAAAATGGAAAAATGATTCAAATCATTATTTTACGAGTAGGAATGATAATTACTGAGCTTGTATTAGTTGTGTTCGATGGTTGGGTTTCATTTGTTGAATTCAAAGTGTAGTTCGAAGTATTTGATGGGTCCGTTGTATTTGATGGATCTGTTGTATTCGTAGTATTGGTTGTGTTTGAGGGATCTGTTGTATTTGATGGATCAGTTGTATTCGTAGTGTTAGTTGTATTGGATGGGTCAGTAGTATTGGATGGATCGGTCGTATTAGACGGGTCTGTTGTATTGGATGGATCAGTTGTATTCGTAGAGTTGGTTGTGTTTGAGGGATCGCTAATGCTGATACATTCATGGGACGTCCCTTCAGTTTTATAGCCACTTCCACAAGAAGTTACGCAGCTTCCAGCCTTAAAGTAGAGTGCATCTTTACAGCAGATTGTCTGGTAATATAACGTATAGCCACCGAGACACTGACCACAGGTGAAATTATTATAATGACAGAAATTGCTATCGCATCCTGCTATGTTACAACCTGAAGTACATTGCTTAGTGGAAGCATCATATATTTCGTCAGCTTCACAATATCCATAATTATTTGAGTCATAGCTAATTGAGTTTTTCTGTACTGAACTTAGTTCATCATTATGTTGAGGGTACCACCAATAATTATTATCTGCTATGACACACTCTGTTTTTGATTCCTCCATTCCCAACGCATAGCGGCAGCCGACCTTTGCAATTACTACAAATTTATTAGAAGATTAATAAATTGAGCAATTCCTGAGGAAGAATTACTTGCTTGTAGATTATCAGCTGTCGTGAAGGCGGAGGCATAGGAAACTCTGAAATTCTTCAAAGTCCCTGAAAATCCACAAACTGTATCGCCAATGTAAGAGGATCCATTGAATGAATCGTAATTCGGCAATTTTTCAGATTGAAATGTAGCGTTTCCATTGCTCTTTACAAGACCACTGTTCCTAAAATAGTAGTAATTGCAAGCACCGTTTGATTGATCTCCTATTCTCGAACACCAAATTGCAACTTCATAATAGACTATGATAAAATTGATCATAATTAAGTGAAACAACTCAACAGTATTTTACCGCTTTGGTCAAATTGCTGAATGTTCAGTTTTGAACTCCAACTTCCCATTGTGAGGTACATATACTTATCATAGTGGACAGCGAGTTTGAAAATTGCTCCAGAAGCTATTACATTTAGAAGTGTAAAGAAAAGAAAAGAGCAAGCAATCTACCTTTTGTCGGAGTCAACGAAGTTTGAAAAATGATAGCTTCATCGCAGCCGCTATTTACATTTACAAGGTTCGCTGGATCGATGAATTTGATAGCAAACATCATAGAGAAGGTCTGTTCATTTATGTTCGTGGAGTCTTTCGGCATTAATTTAAGGAGTTTGGTTTGGATGATTTGGGTTCCATTTGAAAAATGGTATCCTCCCTTAGAGCCATAGGTTGGATAATTCGTAATAACTAAAGCATCATCGTTGCCTTTTGTTGCGATTCCTACAAAGAGACATGAGAAAAGAGTTGCAAATTAAGATTACCCGCAAATCCATCATGATTGTGTGCGAGATCAGGAATTGTGTGCCCAGTGTTCGACCCCATCATGTACTGAATTAAATAATTTCCTCCAGTATCTAAACTCATTTCGTGAGAAAAGAGTCATGCACCTCAAGAATTACTCGCAGTTGGGAAGTTATTAAAGACGAATTCGTAGAAATCTTTCTGATCTTTACTCGCATAGAAATCTTCAAAAAGGTAGATGTCATGAACACTTCCATTGTAAGTAGCAAATTCAATAAATTCACTCGATTCAATGAAACCAAAAACGAATGTATTTCCTTGCCACTCAGGAGCATTGGAATAGGCGAATTGTTCTAGCTGAAATATCGGATTATTATTTTTAAACTGCTTGATGCTCAAAAGATAATAATTTTGGTCAACTCCGCAATAAATTTGAGTCCAGGTTGTGAGGTCGACTGGAATTGTCTTTTCAGGCGCAGTTGAAGGTTTTTTGAT
>ENA-UOTX01001480-UOTX01001480.1-compost-metagenome-genome-assembly--contig:-NODE-1480-length-17386-cov-11.997227_pt1 | contig 17386 bp, 18 predicted proteins | sample MGYA00238143_ERZ746982 | MGnify/ENA primary metagenome ERZ746982 (study PRJEB28758, sample SAMN06268862) | compost metagenome | isolation source: single cell | place: USA: California, Emeryville, Joint... | reverse complement strand
GGTATGGTATTTTGGGATATGGAGGGGGCTCGTCAGAGAAGACTCTATGATAAATCCACGTTATGCTTTGAAATGTTGAATTTTCTTACAACAATCCTTATTGATTGGTTCATACTCTGGTAGCGCGTCTCTGCCAGGGAAATTTCGTATGTTGGACGGTTGGGAAATTCGATAGTCGGGAAACCAGCCTCTATGGGCTGGTTTCTGAGGTTGTTGTCTTTTAGATTACTCTTTCTTGTTTTTCAAAAAAAGATTTAAGTGTTTAAGTTTTTATTTTATTTGAATGCATATATATGATCAAATAAGAAATCAATGCGAACCGATTTGGAGTTTTTAAAGCCTTATTAAGGAGATTGCCCATATGAATGAGTTGAATGACTGCCATGGCTAATAAACTAAGTATGATGCTGAAATCATCATTGTCATTTGAAAACCTTTCGTGCTGTTATGGAGCATATCGGTCCTGGCATGAACTGCATGAAAAAGGCAAATGAAAAGACAGACATATACAATCGTTCAAGCTAGAGTTTTCCAGCTCGTATACTCGCTGAATTCCGGGTTTGGCAATGATGTTCTAAATCTAACAATAGGTCTCTAGTAGTTTGTGTGGTCAGAAAATTTTACATAAAATTAATTTAGAAGAGCAAGCCATGCTGCTGCTTCGAATACTGAAAATCCCGCAATATCGTCTAAAGCTCAATGCCGATAGCGTTATTTTCTTTCAATGGACCTAAATGCTTTCTTTCAAAAGAGAAACTCTAACTGACAGTTCTCCTCAAATTCGTATTAATATGATAATTTGGCATTATACCTTCAAAAATATTAAGTGTTGTAATACATTTTCTCAGCATATGGGAGAAAGTTATGCCCCTGTCGGGTTGTCTAAAAACTCATATTTAAAAAGTGAAGTGCTCTTGATTGAAGAAAAACACTGTAACTGCTGATAAGCTCGCTAGGTCGTCTTATTATTAGTACCGTTCTTCTCAAGCAAACAGATTAAGATTTTTTATTTCAGTACAACGACAACAGTTTTCATATCACTCTAAAATTTTAGGCCAAGTAAATGATTACAAATTAGCAAGCTTTTATTTTTTAATAAACATTTTTGGAATTTTTTTAAAAAATCGAGTATGAACTACCATTTACGCGTATTTGCTTTTTTGGGTACACATATCCTCGCTCCTAACCCCTGAACATCTATGAGAAATATGAACAGATATTGGTGAATCAGATATAAATTGTAAGGGTAATTTCCTCTGAATTTTAATGTACAAAGTTAGAAGTGTGTTTTTGGCATTCAATAGTTACAAGTTTTTGTCCACACGAGTAATTGATTTTCTTTGGAGTAATGCGTACACTCAAAGTGAACAAATATGATAAGAGCACATATATATACAATTATAACATCAATAACGATTTGAGAGTTAACACCCAAAGAATACCGACAACAAAAATTTGAAAGATTATAAGATAACTTTAGTCGGTTAAATCATTCTTTAGCGGTTGCAGTGGATAAATACTCCATTTGAGTATTTAAGATAAATTATTCGATTTGAAATATTACTAAATTACGAATTTTACTCTTGTAATGCTCTTCCAGCTGAGAGGCAAATTCCTAAAGATTTAACTGATACTCGAAGAATGGTATTGCTTTGTAGCGCAAATGGAGCTATCACTACGCCAGAGAGAATATTTACTTGACCAAAGTGTATTTTTTCAATTTCCAATTGTACAGTCAAATTTTCTAATCACTTCTCGTTCTACATTCAAGTTAATTCTACACTGAATTCGTGAACGGCAGCATATTTCTCTCATATATCATAAGTATAATTTGAATTCCACAATTGTCCCTGATAAGAAATTATCCCTGGAAGGCTGGGAGTTGCTCATTAATAAACAAATTTATCAGAAAAATCAAATCTTTTTGCAAGTAATGATAGCATAATTACATGTATATTTTGCTTAGCAGCCCAGCTTTTCATTTTAGAATTCTCACTCAAAATACTAATATCTCAAAATTTCGCCACGATATATTAAAATATCTTGATTAGAATTGCAAATTAGCATATGTTCAAAAAGATAAGCATCGCATTATTCATCTTTGCTCTCGTGATCCCGAGCGCATTCTCACTATACGAGAGCCAAGTCGGAGAATATGATTGGTCTATCAGAGCTCTGGGAGATGTCATCGATCTCAAATACACGAATCAAAATTCTTTCTATTTCAGAACGAGCGACCACGTCATTGGATACGCCACCCATGGCTCAGATCATACTGGTAAATTCACAGTTTTAAAGCGAGTCTTAACTTCCCTCTCAGCTCGCGTAGTCTGGACTAAGAACATTACCAATGACACGATCTTTGTTCAAATTTATCAGCAAGGCAATCAAATTCATTTCAAATTGGCTTTACTCAATTCAATAATTCAGATATCGTCACTTTTGACGCGGCAAACGCTAGAATCGATATCCTTGATGTGTTCTCAGGAATGTTGAAGCATTCCCTCGTTTACGAAGAGTAATATCATTGATACTTTTCCAAGACAGTTCTTAATAATCATTCTCTGATCTTCGTAGTTTCCCAGCCGAAAAAATCATCAAAGCCGAGGTTACCCTCTCAAGCAGGAACCAAATCCTTACCAATATCCTCACCGAAGAAGCCTTATATGGATTTGTTGATACTGAAGTTGGCATGAAGGTCGACCAAAAGTATATAAGTTTGTAGCTCAAATCGTTGCTAATGAGACATTCTGTAGGGCGAATCAGAAGATTTTGGACTTTGCCACCGTGCAAGACGACGCCTTCTACGTGACAGAAGAGGGCACAAAACTGTGTGTTGCTAGCTTCACTAAAGCTAAGTCCCCATCCTGCCACCCTAAACCTGCTGGCATTAAATTCGCTAAAGTGTCACCAACACATGTTTACGTGGCAACAGTATTTATTTGCAAATTTTCTGTGCAAATCTAATGGTTTTGAAATAACAGCAATCTGGACTGACTTGGATTAATCTGGAAACCTCAGCTTTCAAGAACGCAACCTTAAAACAAGTAAGTACTCTCTATATTCAGCATGTTCATTAACGACTTATTATTAGACTGCAGACTTTGACTATTTGAACTGTGGAGTCGTGAAGGTCGAGACTAAGTCCGACATTACGTTGTATCATGCTTTGAATGGCCTGGAAAAATTCGAAACGATCGCGAAGACAGGAGATTACAAATCTTCTGCTTTCGGATGCAACAGAAACCCTGAAGCTGACTATTTCTTCTTCTCAGCTGTTGTTTCAGAAACTGAGCACAAAGTAAATTGAGACCCAAACGACACCAACAAACTTACCATCATGATTTGCTAGTTCTCTGCCTATGAATTCAATAGAAGAGCTGGAACTCACCAAGCCGTAGAAATCCTCAGAGCAAGACTGCAAAATTCATTCTTTGAGCTGAATCAAGGCCTCGTACTTCAAGTAAGCTCAGATTGTGTTCGTAGAAAGCTAAACGTGAGAATTTTTAGCTTATTGGTGAAGAAATTGCTGGCGACAGATCCGCAAGACTGTTTGTGAAGTTTGATGGACTTATTATGGGTGTCATTTCACAAGTAAGTCATTCAGCAGCTAAATGGTCTCATATTCAATAGGGAAAAGTACTTTGGAGAAGAGATGACAGCGTTTCTAAGGCTACTCATGCTATCGTCATGTCCTATCCTGATCCAGCGATAAATAAGGAACACGATTACATCACCGCTGTTGGTAAAGCGATTCTCACTAGTCAGAGGATTTATCAGTTTGTGTTTCTAAGACGAAAGCGGAAACTCACTCCACACGATCATTCCAAACTTGATTGTCAGATGGAATATGCATATCCGCACCTTGACTCGCGCTGCTCAAGATTTCGTTACCCACTTTGACAAATACGTGAAGAAATATACCCTGTAAATACTCAAGTTTGCTGCAAGCTTACTATAACCCAAAATTACTCTCTAGCCTTCTCACTGGCCAGAAAGACACCGAAGTCAGAAATGAATATGATTCATTCTACAGTCTCAAGAAGCAAATTATCGTATGAATTATTTGGAGGTTGATTAACAGTTTCTAACGCTTCCTTTAGTTTGGTACTTCAACTTCCGTTGTTATCGCTTACGATTCCAACACTGGTAATCCTGACTGGAAGTAAAAGCCTTTTTCGTTGAGTTCAATCTCAAACGCACTTTGCTTAGAATCTACGTCGAAGGCAATTGGAAAATCACCAACTTGATGAAATTCCAGTATAATTTCCTCTTAACAGCCAAATTCTTAGATATCACTAATAGGCAACAACTTGAAGGACTGCCACTTTTGTTGGTCTTCTTGACAAGCACGAAAAATCCAAACGAAAACAAAATCATCTAGTAAAATAACCTCAACTTATAGGAAGCTTATCTATATGTTCTATAGTATTGATACAACTGCTGGTAAGGCTGTTGACGAACAGCTCCTCTCTACAAATAAGAAATTCTTATCCAAAGTCACTGTGGTAACCTTCGACTTCTGCTATCTGTGTGAAATAATGGATTTTTCTCCACCATAGGACAAGATTGATCATTTGGTGTTTTTGGATGAGTCAACAAAAACTCTCGTAACGGACGGCAAGGTAAAATAATCTAAAATATCCTTCCCTCTCAGTCTGGTTCTTGCTGCTAGATTCCAAAGGAACATTTCGACCAATTCTCCTTACTCTGGACAAATTCATCGGCCAAGACCGTGACCGGATACAAAGTTACCGATTTGAAGCTTTCTCCCTTCTGGACTCTTCGCTTCGATCAAACCGTAAGAGATAACCTCACCTACTAATAGTTGATAAACCTTAAATTATGTCATAGGAAGAAATCATGGAAGTCAAGAAATGGAACTTAGACCCTAGCAGCGAGCTCTACGATGAACTCGTTGCTGAAGATGAGAAAGTCTTGTTCAAGAACATCGATTTGAATAACTACGCCATTCTCACCAAGGCAAGCTTATTTAAGTTCCCTCCTTTTAATACGAGATATTAGGTTCCTGGAATCTCCTTACAGTTGTACGTTGTCAATGCAGGCTCAGGCAGAGTTCTCTTTAATAAGAGACAAAGATTGGTCGATTTTACCAGACCTATCAACATGCTCTTCGATGAAAACACTGTTATCGTCAGCTACTATAATATCCAAGTAATAAATCTTATTATATTAACTTTGCTGACTGTTTTATTCGTTAACAGAGCCTCTACTCCGAGTTGTGGGTCGTCGAGTTCTATAAGACTCAAATCCAAAGCAATTTCGTGGAGATGTAATAGTTTCCGCCAATCAATTCCCTTATTTGTTGCTGTGTAGCATCGAGAAGAATTTACTCGGAAAGCTGGATGAGATCAACCCTCAAACGGTTTACCACACAGCTGAAACCAATGTCGTCCACTTCCAACAGAAATACGTCTTCCCACATGGAGTTAAGAGCCTCTCTGCTCTTCAAACTCAGCGTGGTATCACCAGAAAGAACATCGTCGTTGTCACCGATCATTTCCAAGTATTTGCTCTGGGTTAGGATGAATTGCTTTAATCTCCGCAACTTTTCATTCAGCTTTATTCACTTGACAGACTTCTTCTGAGTACCAGAAGACCCCTTGTTGTCGGAAAAACCCCTGTCCCAGTTGACAAGCACTCTTTCGGAAGTTCTGACCTCCCACCATACAGCCCTATGCTGTTCATTAGCTCTCTCTCCGCAATCTCATACTACAATCAGGTAAGAGATATAACCTAGTTCCATACGATCTTTAATTATTATTTTTCATGATACCAATAGCTTAATGGCATCTATGGAATGATCGTGTCTCCAACGAAGTTCGAGTCCACTTCATTATTAGTTGCTTATGGTAGAGACGTCTTCTTCACGAGACTCAGTCCTGAAAAGGTGATTTACCTACGATCTTCACAGTTTGAAAATAATAATAATTTGTTAGAGCTACGATATGTTGAACGATGATTTCAAATACCTGTATCTTCTCGCATCAGTCGTTGTCGTTGTGGTAAGGATAGCATTTTCTTTTTTTGGTAGCTGAATAATCGCGATAGGCCGGATTGATTGTGATGAAAAACCTGGCGAAAGCTTCAAAGATTGCAAAGCACTTTGTTCGCTAGAAATGAAGAGCAAGCACGAAAGTGTCAAAAAGGTTTGTGTAAGTCAATTTCAATTACACATATTTTGACACAACAATAAAAATTGCGAATTTATGTTTAGTTTGTTTGTTCACTATTTTGCTGCATAAACAGCCACGGATTATCACAAGTTGTTGATATAAGCAATTCTAATCGCTCTTTCATCTCTCTTGGTTGTTACTTAGCATAACAATCAACAAAATCTTTCAAATCCGATAGTAATTTGAGAATTTAGATCATCTGCACTTTGCAATTCAACTCATCAAGCAGAGAATTACTGTGAAATACAAGGAAAAAATATACATTATAGGATAAACCTAGAAAATACACAAAAATGATGTTCAAGTCAGAAGTGGCTTATTGTTTGGTTGGAGTTAATCGGTTAATCAAATATGAACATAGATCATAGCAATGTCCAGGAATATTCACAAATTGCATTGTTTTCTTAGCTAGCCATTTGTAATCTTCCTCATACCACGCTTTTTTCCCACCGTTAGTGAACAGGGCATAAAGTTCTGAATCGTAGGTTTGGCCGAAGATATCATAGTAATTTTTTCTGCAGCAGACAAGAGTAAAATTATGTTTCTTATAGAATTTTATCGCTGCCGCGTTATATTCGACAACGTTCAAGTAGAGATATTTGATATTGGAGTTTTCATTCGCGATTTGGATCACTCTGTTGAGAAGTCTGCTGGCAACTCCTTTGTTTCTAAACTCATTTACAACACCGAGAGTTTGAATATGAAGTGCTTGCGGCTCATTAAAGAGATAGTTAATTGAAGATTTGAGGATCTTTTCATCGGTCTGTTGAATTGAATAGGTCAAGCACCCAAGAATTAGATGCTTTTGGTTAGGATCAGCAGATTTGGGATGATAGACTGCGAGAATGGTGCTATAGCGTTTTTTGTAAAGATCCTCGAAGAAAGAGTCAGGGTAACTAATCGGAAACCATTCTTTATACAAGTTGCTGAGTTCGTTTGCTTCCCATTCGTATTCGAGCTCTCTCAACTCGATTTGTTTGAGGTTGATTTCAGAATCTAATGATTCCAAGCATGAGTGGACTGTAGCGAAGTACTGGTTGTTTTCTGTATAATCAGGAGGAAAAGCTTGAGAAAGCCGAAGATTTTGTTTGTTTTCCATCCTTTAATTAAAAGTTTAACTCGATGTAATAAACTTAGAATTTGGAAATTAATAAAGCACCAGATTTCCGAGTGTATGTTTACCAATTTCCTGAAATGTCCTCTTTGTCGTGTTTGATAAATAGATGTAGTATTGGAATCAGTATCACTAGTGATTTGGGACGCAACCAGACCTTGCCTCTAATACGAATAAGCAAATAGCTAGAAATTGACTTGAGGTTCCACACTCATTATTTCATTTGATTAGTAAGCGTCCTGCAGAGTGAGTCTAATTGAAAACCATAGCACCCAGCCTGCTCCTGCATCAGTAGCTTTTTATATCCCAACATTACTCTCAATGTTTTGTTTTTAAATCACATGATGGAAACTGAGTCTGGAACTTTCGGATTCTCTACAATGAGCCTTTCGTTTTGAATGTGACCATCATTATTTGAGCAGCATCGTTGCTCTAAGTCGCAGGATGTGAAGCTACTTAATATGACATCAAATCGGCTACAAAAGACTTTTCGAAATCAAGTCATTTCATGTCTGGTCAATTAAAAGTCAGAGATTCTTGCTTGATATCAGGCCATCTTCAAATGTGAAGTGGTCTCAAAAACATTCGACACGAATATACGATTTAATTCTTTATAATAAAATCTGCAAATTCATCCAACTAAAATCTAAGTGGAGAGGTTTTGTTAATAATTAATTAAAATACTCATAAGCCCTAGCCGTAAACAGATGGCGACTAGCATTACTAACATCGATCGTATGATCGATCAGCTCATTGGAGAATGCAAACTCCTCTCAGAATCTGAAATTAAATTCATTTGTGAGAAGGTAAAAACACGATAAAGTGAAAATTTCCCTTCATCTCTATCTTTTCGTGTTTTCAAGGCGAAAGAGGTCTTGTCTCAAGAGCCTAACGTTGTACCTGTAAAAGCTCCTGTCACTGTATGTGGAGATATTCATGGTCAATTCCTTGATCTCATTGAACTCTTCAAAATTGGCGGCAAACCACCAGTAATAATCTCATTCTTTCAAGAAACAATGCTGAATTCTTCTTCGAAAAATAAAAAGGACACAAATTATCTGTTTATGGGAGACTACGTCGACAGAGGATTCCAAAGCGTGGAGACCTTTTCTCTGATGCTTTGTTTAAAGATCAGATATAAAGAAAAAGTGACAATCCTGCGAGGAAATCATGAAAGCAAAGAAATTAATCAAAGTTACGGCTTCTACGATGAGTGCTTCAGAAAATACGGGAATGAGTCTATTTGGAAGATGTTCTCAGATGCCTTTGCTTATTTACCTTTGACTGCGCTGATAAGCGGTGAGGTAAAAAGAAAATTAAACTTGACTTGAGCTGATGAAAAAATCCCTCTGATAGATCTTTTGTCTTCACGGAGGGCTTTCTCCTTCAGTAGAATCCCTTGATACCATTCGAAACTTGAACAGATATCAAGATGTGCCTCACGATGGTCCCATGTGCGACCTGCTTTGGTCAGACCCTGAAGACACAAGACCAGGTACGATTCTTTTTTCTACATTCAGATAGTTACTCTTGCCTCTAGGTTGGAATCCATCTCCTCGAGGTGCGGGTTTCCTCTATGGCCCTGATATTTCACAAGGCTTCTTGTACAAAAATAAGCTAAAATTGATAGCGAGAGCCCATCAGCTTGTGATGGACGTAACACTCTTTTGAAAGGATTAAGCGTTAAGCATAAATTATTTCATAGGGATTCCAGAAAACTCATGATGGAAGAGTTGTGACAATTTTTTCAGCTCCAAATTATTGCTATAGGTAGCGAGATTTGCTTATTTTTTCGTAACATTTTATCGTTGTTAGATGTGGAAATCAGGCTGCTCTGATGGAGGTGGATGACTCATTAAAAATGAACTAGTAATTACAAAGCTCTTTTGAAAGTGTTTTGTAAATAAATCATTGTTTTATAATTCAGCATGCAGTTTGACCCTGCACCTAAAAAAGATGAGCCTCAAGTGAGCAAAAGAGTCCCTGACTACTTCCTTTAATGTCGGTGTTGAAAGTCCTTTCAAGCTTGCATGACACTTCACTATAAAACTCAATATTCAAGTAATTTGACGCTGTTAAATAAGAAGAAATATATCTCCATCACAAATCGTATCTTCATAATATTAGCTTTGTTCAACTATCTGCGTTTTTCAGTTTCTTGTTAAAAAAAAAATGAAGATAAAAGTATGTCTTCTTTCCTTAGCTGAAAAATCAGAGAAGTTCGATGGCTGTGAAGATGAAGAAGGATGAGATTTATGTGGTTTGATAAACAAGCACAGAATATAAAAAAACCGTTTTACAAGACTAATATCGCCGAAACTAATATTTAGATTAATACAGAGTTATTTTCAAATAGAGCGTAAAAAAATTTTAGTAATCATGCAGCTTGCTCGTGTTGATGAGGTCCACTGATGGCTTGCCTCGAGGATCGTGAACTTCTGATTTATAGGAAAAAAATTTTCGAGAACGGTTTTGGATAGACAAAAGCATTCACTTCAGTAATTGCTATGACATATGATATATATTTTTTCTATAGACATTTATTTGGGTCCTTGATAGAGACCGTAGAATGTATTCCCGCCTGAATATTGAGTGCTGCCATTAAAGCCTTGGAAGGAGGTTACATCTCCTTGGATCTGCATCTGAGTCGGACCATGCGTCTGGGGGTTTATTTGAAACACTGGATATGATTGGAAAGAGCCATTCCAATTTTGTTGTGTGGGAAAACTGCGTGGGGGCTGAAAATTCATATTTACATTTGAATTTTGATACAGAGATGTTTGTGCTTGTCTGTTGGGAACAAACAAATTATCCTCTTTCGTTGGAAAGCTCATATTGAAAGGCTGAGCAGCGTTTTTCAAACTGAGCTTCTTGGGATTTGGACCTTTGCTGCTAAATTGGTTGGTTTCATGAAACAACCCATTGTGTTGCATTTGTTGCTGTGGCTGAAATAATTGCTGCGATTGTACTTGCTGTTGTTGCATCTGAAGCTGTTGTTGCCCTTGTTGATGAGTGAGAACATTTTGGAAATAATTGTCATATTTTCCAGACTTTTGACATTCTTCCAAGAAGCTGATCCAGCGCGTTCGGTGCTTATTCGAGTGTATTTTGTCGATACTTTTAATAATCGCACCCAAAAACAGCTTTTTCTCACTATCTTCGCTCAAATCAAAAATCTTTTGAAGCGCAAAATTCCCATATTTATTTGTCATCAACTCGATGAATTTTTCGTTTCTGACAACTGCCTCAATAAACTTTTTGCGGCTTTCCTATAACCAATTCCAAATTACACCATTGCAAAGTTTCTCAAATTTACTAGAGAGGCAGTTTCCAGGCATTTATCTATTACATTTGCCGAGTACTTCTGACTGCAAAACGCTATCGGCTTGAGAGAAATTTTGTCCCAAATTTCTCGACAATCCTCTTTGTAGACCTAATGGAATGAAAGGCATAAATTTCCACGGATGACTTTTCATCTAATACCTCAAATGCATGCTGAATGGCATAATTTCCAAAAGCATTTTGGATCAGCTCATCGAGGTGTTTCGCAGTTAACTGGATTATCAATTTCTTTTTGTCCGTGTCTTTCTCGGTCTTGCTTATCATTGCTTTTAACTACATCACATATTAGAAATCCTCAAACTTGATTTAGTTACCACGCAAAGACAATGTGAATGTTGGGCGATTTCGACGAAATTGCAAATGATCGCGTTGAAAATGAAATTAATTCTCTTCATAGAGAATGTATTGACGACTTTCTGGACGAAATGAGTACCATAAGGATCCTGTTTTGTTTTTTTTTAAAGGAGTAGTTATAGAGGCGATTGATAAATTGATAATACTTTAGCCAGTGTCAACGCGCAATCATGAAGACTTTGTTCGAAGAGCTCTTCCTCCTCGTTTCCTTTGACTAGCCCGACTATTGACTGCAAGGAATGCGTTCCTTTTTTGTGTCTTGCGACAGATGGGATTAGAGGTACAATGTTCTTGAACAAGCTGGCCCTTTGTTCTGGTAACGAGTGCTGAAGTAGTGTAGTCAGCATGTAATTTGAGTAAGGATCGAGCATGATATCTTGTAGAGCTGGGATGAGCTCGCTAATGATAGCGTCGATTTCGGTCGAAGTAGCTTTGGGGATAAACTGCTGGATCATTCTATGGATGATTATTATTAGTACAATTAGAGAAGGCAGTTGTTTTACTTGCTGCCAGAGGGGTTTTGAGCTAACTCTCCAATTTTCCCTTTGTAATCAGATAGCCTAAACTGCTGAGTATCTGCAAAGAGCTCTGACTGATTATTTTGCTCAAAATTGGGAATAAAAGTGAGAGATTGCGGATTTGTTCGCATTGCTATTCCACTGTTACTTTTCCCTTCCTCCTCTAGGCAAGATAATGAATTCGAGGTCGTGCCACCTCCAATTCCAGACTGCAAATCTGAACCATATAGCAATGAGTTGCCTGCTGGGAGAGATTCTCCAGTCTTGTTCAATAAAGAGTTCCCTGCGGAGTTATTATGCTGATTTGCATAAGCAGCGAAATGAGAAAACTGTGAAGCTTCATTGTTTCGATGAAGTGCAGCTCTATTATTGAAACTTCCTTCCAATATACTGATTGGACTGCAAGAAGAGAAACTTTGAATGTTCTTGCTTCCGTTAGTGATAGGGCTTTCTATTGAACCGAAAGTTCTTCCTCCTTTTTCCAAATTTTCTGAAAACTGCTCGTCCAAGTTCGATAAAGTGCCCATGTCCTATTACACCCATGATGTTGTTACACCCGACAAGAGATTTTATATTGACTACCTTCGTTTTTTTCTTCTGGTTCATTGGAGTGTCTAAAAGATCGAATTCTTCGCCTTCGTCTATCTTTATGCTGCTCATGTCTTTAGTATTACTTGAAACTTTTCTAACATCCTGCCTTGCCTACACAAAAAAAAGAGAGAATTTATTACCATATAGAATGGACGCCTTTTACTTTTTTGATAATAGGAACACAAATCTTGATATATTTCAGGACAAGTACTCTTGATTTTTGTGAATCTGATGCGGTTTGGGTCTCGTAGCCGGGAAGTTTATAATTCAAGCCATTGATTAACTCTTGGTTATTGTCAAGGACGACGTTGACTCCTAATGTAGCCTGAAAATAAGCTTCTCTCTTTAACGAATATTAGGCTCTTGGAAGAACAAGCGATAGTTACATGGCTAATCTCATAAGGTTTTGCATTTTGATCAGCTGTCGAAAGCACTTGGAATGCATTCACCATGAATTCAAAGCTGGAAGGTTCCTGAGAGGGTGATTAAAATTTGAAAAGAATTCTATTCATTACTTCATTGGTGAAATTTGTAGTGACTATGACCTTGCAAATGAATTCTGTGAAAGGAAGCACATAATTATTCGGTTCGTAGAGCGATGGAATGTGCTTCTCCAGATCGTGGAAGAAAACGTAATTATTCTAAGGACAGCAGTCAGTCTCCGAAGTCAATATCACAAAATTTATACCGAAAGAGTATCTTCGTGGACACTAACAGCTTTTTCGATCCTAAAGAGAACAGCTCCACCAATTGGATGAACTCCTTCCAAGTTGATAAACATGATTTTTTTGTCTGCGCGAGGAAGAGCCAAAATTTCATTGTTGTGTGATGACACATTGTCGATGGGAGCTATTTTCGAGTCCGGGATGTCAGACAACACTCGCAACTTCCAAGAAGGACTTTTTGACGCTTTATGATAGCAATCAAAGTGCGTCAAGTAATGTTTTTTTGTAGATTTGGAGTAATATGCTGACACATTTTGGAAATTAATCCTTTTTAAGTCAATATCTAAAACATTTCGATTAGTTATGCCAGAAGTCATAGAGAAATCTCGATTACATTTGAGGCAGAGTGGACAAAAGGGATTAAAACTTGTCGAGATGGAATTTATTGCAGATTCGATTCTTTCAAGGAGGCAGATATCATCATTTATTTGAATATTGTACATTGGACCTTGAGATGTTGTCTTATAGCTGCCTTTTCTCCCTACAGTCATACACAGAGTGCTATTATAAAGGCAATCCAACTTAGTGAATTACCATGAGATCTTTGTGAAGAGGAGTTTTTCCCAGAATTGAAAGACCCATCTAAATTGTAATTGTTTCCTGAGTGACTCGAGTGGCCATTATGCGTTGCAAGACTGAAACCAGGTATTTTCAAAGTATTGCCGAGAGTTTGCGAGGGAACTAGTGTTTTCAACACAAGGCCGAGATCAGAATGGTCGGAAAATTCCAAGTGAATCTCACCTGCTGCAAATTGCTGAGCACCCGTAAGTCCAGGAGGAAACGACGTCTCTCTTCCGTCATATAAATTTGGAGAAGGAACGTTATCGCTTGAGTCGACGATGTCATCTGTCATAAATAAAAATAACTTCAGTCTTGAGCATATCTTTAGAACTACCAATAAACCGCTTCATATGATCAGGATAGTCGCCTGCTGCTTCTTCATCGTCGTTTGGATCATTGCCTTTAGAAAAAAAGTTTTCTGGTCCAAGATGGGATTTAAAATCAGCAATTTCATGTGTGTCTTTCGATTGGAGAGATCTATAGTCAAAAAACAAGACCTTGGATGAGGTTGCTGAATAGTAATCATCTTACCTCTCATTGGAGAGTGGGAGGTCAGCGAAAGAAAAAGGTTTCATTGAAAAAGTTGACAGAAGGTTTGACTCTTTGTCGAAATAAACAAAATAAAGTTTTATATAAGATGAATGATTAATACCGCGCTGAAGCAGACAGTTCAAATTGAATTTGATTAAAATTGTTTAAAATAATTTAAATGCTTCAAAAAACTTTTTTTTCTTTAATTTATTTTAATTTGCTTCTATTTCCCATTTATTTAAGGTGTATGAGAGTTTTTGAGGAATAATTCTGTTAAAGTTGCGCAAAGCATGGGCTACAAACATCAGACGTCACTAGTAGAGCCAATTACCTCGGTATGTTGAGTTATAGAAAGAGAAACTGCTTGATTTATTGTCGTAGAAGCCAATAATGTTGTGTGATGAAGTTAGTCTACGATTCCCTTGCACAAGAGGAGTTATGAGGCAACAAAGATAAAGTCCTTGTAAAGCTATAGAAACTTCTGAGAGCTGAGTTCCATTCGATGAGGTTGCATGGGTCTATTTTATTTTTACCCTCTTGGAAGTGATGATTATAGCAATTTTTTCAATAGACTCAATATAGCTAAGCTATCTTGATATATCTTGTTGAGTTTTAACTCTTACAGCGGATTGTGGCAATTTGTGAATTAATTGTTTCTCTCTCTCACTTCGAAAAGAAGGGGCAAAATAAATTTAATGGAATTTGATTTGATACATTGATTGATTTTTTTGAATTCATTGATTCAGTAAATTAGTCTGACGTGTAAGATAAGACATCAAACTGAAGCTGCAGTTATGGACTAGAGCAGATCATTAGCTAGTAGCCACAGCAATGTCGTTTGGAGCCATGTTTTTGACTGCTCAGATTAAATAAATTGCTCCAAAGAACCATTTTTCTGTAGGAAGTGAACCCAAAGTCAAAACAGAAGGAAATCATTTTTAAGAGGATATATCTTAATTAATTCAGCAATAACTTTAATGCCATATTTTACAATTTTCCAACGGTCTATTAATATGCATTTTCGATCTATAAAATAGTAGTTTGTGCTAAACAATTTATTCAATCGAAACATCTTCTATAATACAATATCCTTGATTCTGCTATCAACAAAGAAAGGGCTCGAGCTGTTTTTTCTACCGAGCAGAATTATGCTTAAAATATTTCAAGGCCTTGGATTGCCGATAATTAAATTCAAATACTAATGTAACTTCATTATGGAAATTAGCTTAAAAGCCTATACGAACCCCCTCCCCAAGCCAGTGAAAATAGTTTGCCAATCAATAGAATCCATATCGTTTTATAGATAGAATAGTGCTTATATTCAATCTTAACTCATAAATATAATAAAAACTGCAAATACCAATTTTGTAGTGGAGACCTTGATCCCCTACTTCCTTTCCTATGCAATCAATTCAAAATATTCACACCAATATTTAATGCACTTGAATAAATAAGATTAGACCCAGAGTGCGAGTAAAGCCATCAATCCCCAACCGAGGAGAGTGGCAACAAGTTTCACGCCAAGTTTTTTTCCATGGTTAAGGCCTGCTGGGAGCATCTCCCATAAAGAGATAAAAATGAATGATCCCAAGGATATTGATACAGTGATCGCTTTGGCAAGGTTGCTTCCTCCACCTTCAACTGTTTTCGTTGCTGCAATTCCAATTCCGATTCCGAGTGGAGTCATAAGGCAGCAGACAATGATGGCAAAGATTGTGTGGAACTTTGGGAGTTTTGCATAATACAGAGGGATACCAAGAGCGAGGCCATCTAATGCTTTATGTGCTATAACGGCAATCAAGATTCCATAAGTTCCTGCAGATTCCTCCTCGTGAGCTCCAATACTAAGGCCATCAGTGATCGCATGAAGAGATAAAGCGACGAAGAAAATATAGGCTTGAATGATTTGTTTTCTCGTCCCACGTACTAACGTATCACTGGAAGAAGTCTCAGAACTCTTATGAGAGTGATGGGAGTGGCATTTCGTGCTGGTCTCAGATCCAGGACCTTCAAGTTGTTGCAATGAGGCGATCGTTTGCTCAGTTTTCGGCTGCTCAGTCTTGGGTTTTTCTCGCTGAGATTCTGGTTTTAGGCTCGTTTCCTCGGTTTTTATGGGGATCACTGCTAGTTCACGTGTCTCGGGTTTATCAGTGAACAAGGCCGCCAAGTGATTGTGTCCGCCATCGCCATGATTATGATTATGATGTTCTCCCATCACTTTATCTTGAGCTGAGTGAGCAACCGTATCTACAGTAATGAGCAGTAGAAGGACAAGAATGGCAATAAGCATAGCCCAAGGGTATGCGTGATGGTGTCCCTCTTCGCCTTCGGAGTGTTCGTCATGTCCTTCGTGCCCTTCGTGTCCCTCGTGTCCCTGGATGTATTCGAAGTATTTCTCGAAGGATTCCATCGCGTGTGGTATCATATGACAAAACGCTGCTCCGAGGATAACTCCTGATCCGAAACATGAAACAATGCTCAGGTAAGTAGCAGAATTTTTATAATTCTTGATTTTCCAAGGAAGCAAGGTGCATCCTAACATGAAAACAAACGTCAAGGGTATCGAGACGTATTGAAGTATTTGATATGTTTCTGCCATCGCGCAAAATCTTTTTCACTAGTTATTAGTGTTATTATAATTCACCTTTGATCATGCTCCTTATATATCCAGGCGATGAATACAAATCAGTAAGTTTTTAGTTGATATATACGTTTCAGAATTTCAAGTGACTCGCCTTCAAAATGCCAACGAATAAAGTGCATGCTCAGAGTCATCCTAACTGACCTCAGCCAGTGTTATACACTGGGCTTTTGAGGTTTTCAGCTCTAAGATAGTCCGATTCTAGAAACAACTGTACGGTAAATTTTCTTCCATTTTATGAACCTTAAATTAAATAAATGTTCTCTGATCGTTGTTTTCGATAAGTTTGAAAAACTAAGGAATACGAGCTATTCCTTGAGGTTTATCAGAAAGGAAATAAAGGAGCCGCACCAGAAGTTCCAGCTTGCCATCTTTTTTTCCATGCGAAAGACATCAATTTTGTAGTATTGCAAGGGGGATGCTTTTAACCGTTTAAAACATAAGGTTTGGAATAAATTTTAGAAAATTTCGAACTGAGAAAAAATCATTAGCACAATATCAAGCAAGTCATCAAAAATCGAATAACTCAGTAAGTTGATCATATTTTGTCGGATTTAGTGAGGCGTCGACAGGCGTAATATCTCAAAAATTACCAGCAGAGAAGATCGGTTCCTAAATAAAACTCTCCATAAAATTTTCTCTCCTATTTTCATTCAGTTCTATGGGGTCTTGAGCATACGAATACAAAATTCTTCCAAACAATATTTCCTTAGATATTTTCTTTCAGAAAATTTCCACATCATAATTTTTGTTAGATGAATAACAATTTATACACACACACAAGTGATTTCAGATGAGTTAACAAAAATAAA
>ENA-UOTX01001479-UOTX01001479.1-compost-metagenome-genome-assembly--contig:-NODE-1479-length-17395-cov-8.497113_pt1 | contig 17395 bp, 22 predicted proteins | sample MGYA00238143_ERZ746982 | MGnify/ENA primary metagenome ERZ746982 (study PRJEB28758, sample SAMN06268862) | compost metagenome | isolation source: single cell | place: USA: California, Emeryville, Joint... | reverse complement strand
CCAGAGGACTCTGTTGATGAGGGCAGTTTTGCTAATGACTTAATGGAGATGTTCTATTTGATCTTCACAGGAGGCGACTCAACCAATTATTCAGGTGTGATGATTCCATTCTATCTTCTGGTGGTTGTTTTCCAATGTCTTGTGCTTCTGAACTTGATCATATCGATTATTGGAGAGACCTATGGACAAGTAAAGGAAGATTTCGATATTATCGACCTGAAGGAGAGAATTAACATGCTGTTGGAAATTGCTGAGGAAGCAGCTGTTATAAAAACAGTAACCAAGAAAATTTGGTGCCAAAAAAGAAGAGGAAGATCGTTCCAACGGCACGCTTTGGTAAATGAAGAGGCAGCCAGTGAAAATTCCCAAAGCAATTTAAATGATAAATTTGTGCTTGTTGTTGAGAAGTTTGAGAGAAAAAGTGGTTCTGACGTTTCTATTAAAGATGTTGACGACAGGCTCATAGAAATGAGGAAAGAACTGAATTGCAAATTGGAAGGCGAGGTTGACACTCTGAAGAAAGAAATGAATAGGATGAATAACAAATTGGAAGGCAATGTTGACATTCTGAAGAACGAGATTGCATCATTGAAGAACGAGATAGATAATAAAATCAGCTCCTCCGAAGCTCGTATCGTAAACAATTTGAGAATTATCATCCAGGATATGTTCTCCGAAGTGGCTGAAGTCAAACTGAAGAATTGAATTATCTCATAATCATAGTTCAACTCCTTGGAATTATAAGTGGGTTGAATCAAAGTACCCATACTCAACAAGGAGATTTATATTGATATCGTTAATAATAAAAACATTCATATAATCCGTAAACATAAGAGAATAAGCCAAACAAATATTATATAAGAAAAACCTTATTAAGAGATAAGACAAACAGAATAAAATCTGAATCATACCAAAATCGAATAAATAATAAATCTTTTCACAACTCTCCAAAGTATGTTCCCAACAACGAAAGCCCTTGAAACCTTTTTCTCTCTTTCTTAGGAGAGAGAAAAAAAAAAAATTCCACAAATTATGCCGAACCTGAATATTCGCGATATTGCCGTGGAAAATTAAATTAAATTGCATCTAATTATTCATTTTCTTTTGGTTCTCGATAGCACCAATCTTCTTTTTCACTATCTGAAATCAATTTATTGATTGTCGGATTGTGGTGTGCGAAAAGAGAAGAAGCTCATTTGGAGATTTACTAATATGGTCAAAAATAAAGGTGAGAGTTCAGGCAGAAGTAAAATAAAATTGAAGCAGGCCACAAAATCGTCAGAGCATCTGTCAGGTGACAGTCAGCAAGCTGCTCTCTCTCTTGTATGAGAAAAATAATTTCCCAATCTTCCCTCTTGATCATTTGCCTCTCAAGGTCTTGAGATAACTGGGATTGCTGGATCTGCATAGGAGGGAAAATTTAAAGAATTGCACTCTCACATGATAATTTAGATTTTGCATATCTTACAGAAGGCAGAAAGTAGAGCTATTGGAGAAGTTGATAAACAGAAACCCATGTAAAAAGATCAATGCGAAGTTAATGTTAGCCAAAAATTGAAACTTAATTTATTTTCTGACATTTGTAAATGCTATATTATGAAAAAGTTAAAAAAAATTTAGAGTACTGAATTGATTTTCACTCTTATTTTTATCTATTTCGATCAATAATTTTTTCTAAAAAGATAATGATATCACCGATCTTGACTATTTGGCTGAAGGATTCGTCGGCATCAACTCCAAAGCATTGAAGTCTCATCGCATCTTTAGGCTGAGAAGAGAGTTTGCCAGGGCGACTATCTATTGATGGTGATAGAGCATAATGAAATGTGGAATTCTATTTACAATAGAGTACAGAGCATTTTGAACCTCCTTACCTTATCTAATATACACCAAGTAATATTCCCTTAATTCCTTTAATTCTTTCCAATGTTTCTTCAAATCTAAGCACTCGTCGTTTAATACAAAGCATGTACTCGTATGACAAATGACTCTCTTCCTTTGACTTCAATGATATTTGGACTACATTATGACGCATTAGCACCTGGGTCTACTTTCAAAGCTTTCTCCTTTGGGATGATCAGAAAGCTTAGATCTTTCAGTTTTCTGAAGGTGCGGCCATTTGCCAAGATGCCTCACAAGCCAAAATTTCAAAAAAGTCAGCGACGTTCTAACCAGTTTTGACACTGGTTTCATTAAACTTCATATTTACAGACTCAACGATGTTTTACTTATTTTAACAGTAACTTCTGGTTCAATTCCCTACGAGGTTTTTACAAATGCTTTCTATTGCATTATCCTCAGCACTTTTCAGAAAATCTACTAATTGCTGGAAAGAATCTTTCGAATAAGTGAAAATGAAATATCTCTTTGCTCAGAATACTAATGCCGTGAGTTAATCTCTGTTTAAATTTTGGGTCTTTTTCAAATTTCAGACTCTTCTTGAAAATTTCAAATTGGTAGACACAAAGTATTGATAAAAATCTTTTGAAGTTGATTACTCCATTTATTTTTAGACTTTTTTATGAGAGACGCTTTTCGAATTTCTTTTTTTCCCTACCTACTCTCTCTCTAACGAATACAGTAATATGTGTGCACTTATTAGTATTCTCTTTAAAGTTTATCAGAATCCGCTGCAACTTCTGCTCATTATATGCATTTGTGATACCATATCACCTGTCTCATGCATAAAGGTGATGCCTTCCAAAATATTTCGATATAAAAATAGCAATTTTGCGATATCTGCTCCATGATTTGCAAATTCAGTGGTTGTAGGGTTCAATTTTGTTTTCTGGGCCTTCATCAGGCTTGAATCAAGCACTTCATTTATGAAAAAAATGACTCACAGGAAAGATCAAAGGGAAATTCTGGATAAGATTGCTTTGGTTTTCGATGATGTTCTAATTTCGTTTAGCAAAGGCCTCTAACACAACAACACGAGACCCTCCAACGGAGTTTGGAACTCTTGCACAATATTCTTTGAGACTGTAAAATCCGCTTCTGAAAGCGCATAAGGTTTCTATCAAATCACTCAAATCAAATGATTAATCGACTTTAATTAAATTACTTAATGGGTACAAGCACTTTTCAAAAACCTGAGATTTTCGAATCAGAAAACTCGATCATAAATGCAACGAACTCCTTTTACACTCTCAGTAATCAGCCGCGCCTCGTCGCATCGATTTTGCATTCGATTTCTTACCCTCATGAGGATTGTTCCTTCACATATTACATTCTAGAAGGAAAGGAGCGACTCATGGTAATTTAGCCAGACCAAAGCTTGAACCTCTCTTTGTGAAGCGGATCCAGTGGCGAGCTGTTCTCAGTGTTGGGCTCATTTCATCAGTCTGAGACTTTATTGCACGTTAGGCTCATCAATTAACTGGACTCGCCGTTACTATTAAATTGATAAAATGGCCGTTTATTTCCTAACACCTACAATTTATACTGTCAGGCTGCAAGCCTCAGCCTTAAGTCCTCCAGAACTCACCCTTTCAGCGCGATTCATCGCAGAAAGTGTTTCGAAATCCTTTCCATTCGATAACAGTCAAAAATCCGTTTCTTCTATTTCTAATTTATCGAGAAATAACCTTGGAAAAAATTTCACAATCTTTCTATTCTCATCATCTCCAGGCAAAACTCTCTGAACTCGCTTTTCTCCAGCAGAATCCATCTAGGTGACTCTAGATCGAAAGCATATTGCATACATACCTATACAAGCAGCTGAGCGATATTTATATCTCCTTTTGGTAAATGACTCTCATAAAAAAACGGTTAGGGGATGATTGATTTGCTTGTTAAAGGGAAATAAGAGTTAGAATTCATTTGATATTTAGCGTGTTAATACATGAGCTTTATACGACAAACAAGAGCGATACTGACAGTCCTGAAGCTGAAAACTGCCAGGAACATCACAGAGCCCCTTGAGCAGTTTCTCTTTCCCGTCATCATCGCGATGTGCGTGGTCTTTATGCGTAAATATCTCATTTTTCCATATTCGTCGAACTAACTAACGTTTCCATTACACAGCAAACATAGAAGGCGGCTCGGACCTCCTCGCGATCTATTTGCCATGGGCTTTCAGCGGGTACGTGAGACAGGTCTTTGTGGATATCGTGACAGATAAAAAGAACAAACATAGAGAATATTTCAAGGTAGCTCACTTATTCTTCTCGCAGCCGCTGAATACTAGCTCTCTAGATCAATGGGCTCCATCGATTCAGCTATTACCTCGCCTATTTCTTTTCCGGAGTCATTAGAGTCGCCATTGTAAGCAATTTTTCCCGACTCGTTCTGACGCAGTGAAAACATAGATTTCTTTCATTTTGCTGCTGGGATTCATGGCCAGCCATGCCCCTCAGCTGCCTCTCAATGTAAATTTCCTCTCAAAAACTGAAGTAATTTGCGTCTGTTAGAATCTACCGGGCATATTTATGATCTTACAAATGAACGGTATGACGGTCACGTTCATGTCGATGGCATTGAGCGTGTTCTTCGAGGATCCATTCATCGGCAGCGACATCATCGGAACCGTTTACAGTCTCATGGGGTTCTTCTACTTCGTGGGAATCTCTTTCGCAGGATAGTATATTAAACTCTATGAAGTCAAGCAACTAACTATTATTTTGCAAATGAACAGCGGTGTGAAATTCGCTTGTAGTCTGCTGCCACCAACTGCAGTTACATTGAGCACCATGGGAACATCAAAAGGCGTCTTTGAAGTCTGGGATGGCCTGCTCGTCCTGACTATCGACTTCGTCATTTTCTTCGTCATTTTCTTCCTCTGCGATACTGTAAGCCGCCCCGTTTATCATCATATTGAAGCTAACTTGTATAGTTATATGGACTTGATAGCGAGCATACAAAGAGATTCTGGTTCGCTAGATGCCAGAGGAGAAGAAGAGCTGCAAGAGCAGGCGGCTACGAGGAGCACTCAGAAGAGGGCCAACTGCTCATTGAAGAAGAAGCTGAAGCTGACAAGAGCTCAGCTCCACATCATGAGCCGTATTCCGTTTCGGATAGCTCCACTAGGACTGTCCAGGTGCAAAACCTGAGGAAATCCTATGGAGACAGCGAAATCATCAAGGGAATTAGTTTCTCAATGTACGAGAAGCAAATCTTTTGGTAAGAAATAGCTCTTTTTAGGTTCCCTTGAACTAATTCTTTATCAGTTTGCTTGGTCACAACGGCGCTGGTAAAACCACGACGATTAATGTGCTGACTGGATTCACCGAGGCCAATGCTGGCTCAATTAAATGTAAAACTACGTTCATTAAACTATCCATTGACTATATCACTCTTCTAAAGACTTCGGAAAGGACTTCCATGCCTATTTCAACGAGATCAAGGACAAGATCGGAGTGTGCGCGCAGACTGACCTCTGCTTCCCTTTCATGAGCTGCGAGGAAAACCTGCGTCTGATCGCCGACATCAGATGTGTCCCGAAGGCTGAAGTGGAAAACGAAATTCACATGCAGCTCGAGAGAGTTGGTCTCCTTCAAGACAAACACAAGCTCGCTAGCCAACTCAGCGGCGGTAACCGCAGAAAGCTCAGCCTCGCGATGGCGCTCATCGGTGGAACGCAAATCCTCTACTTCGATGAGCCGACCTCAGCAATGGACCCTGCTTCCCGTAGAGTCATTTGGAGCATCATCAAAGACCTCAAACAGCAAGGAAAGACAATTATCCTCACCACCCACTACCTCGAAGAAGCTGATGAACTCGCCGACAGAATCGGAGTGATGTCCAAAGGAATGCTGTTCGCAGTGGGCTCACCTAATTTCATCAAGAGGAACTTCGGTGTTGGATATCACGTCTATATCAGCCCTAAGTAACCTATCTTTTCCTCGGGACAACCTCTTAACCATCTACTTAGGTTCGGTCATGAGATCAGCAAATTTTTCCAGGAAAAGAAGTCTGAAATCGTCCAACTGGTCCAATCGAAGATCCCTCAAGCGATTCTTGTGCATCAGACCGCCAATGACGTTGTAAAGTTGTGCCTGCCTTTCTCCGAGCAGCCAAAGTTCGCTGAACTTTTCCGTGAAATCGAAAAAGAAGACGGACTACAGTTAAATCTCGAAATGAACAGCTTGGAAGACGCTTTCCTTAACATTACCATTGAAGAGGAGAAGAGACACCAGGCCGAAGCTCAAGCGCTACAAATCAACGCTGTCCCAGAGAGCATCAATAAGAAAGCGAATTACAATTACTGGGCGCAGCTGAAAGCCTGCTTCAGCAAAAGATATTTGATGACGATTCGAAGTCCTCAGGGTTATTTCTCAATTATCCAGCCCCTTGCCTTCATTTTGACATCTGTGATCATCCCGAAGGGCATCCCAGACAAGTCTTCGCAACTCGTGAGCTTCTCAGCGTTTTTGTGTGTGGGTTTCACGGCAAATACCTCGATTTATTGCGGTGGTTCCGTTTATGATCGCGAGAAAAAGACCAAGTAATTTTTGATTTGCTATTGAAGTTTGTAATAACCTCTCTTGATAGGTATGCAATGAGAGTAATGGGATGCAAAAACTCGGCTTATTGGATCGGGACGTTTTTATTCGACTTTGCGGTCATTCTTTGTTTCGTTGGATTCCTCGTTATGATGATCCACGCACAGTAATCCTCTTTCCATTGGAGATTTCGAGCTAACTTGTTAATTTCTAAGGAACGTTGACTTTGCTACCCATGACTGGGGAACCTTTATGATCCTCACTCTTTCCTTTGTCTGCGCTACCGTCACAATCGCGTATTTCTGGGGTTTCCTCTACAAAACCGCGATCGAAGCGACCTCGAGCTACCCTGTTGTCGCTCTCTTATTCCTTTATCTCCTGCCTTTGGTGTTCCAAACTGTCTTGATAAGCGAAGGCTGGACTAAAGTCGCCCTTGTACTGCAGGTAGCAGGGTTTGTATTTGGTCCTTGCCTCGCCTTCCAACAAGGTCTCTTTGCCTTGAATCCTCAAGCACAAAACGGATTCAACTACGTGCTTATTCAAAGCCCTTGGTTCTACGTTTCCCTGCTTATTACCCAGGCTACCGTTTACATGATCATGACTATTGTCATTGAAAACAATAAATTCAACGTCAAAGTTAAGGACGTTGCTGCCAAAGAAACCGTATATAATGACGAAGTGGGCTCATTCTCTGAGGACATCGAAACGGACCTAAAAAGACTGCTGAGCCCTGACAATAAGGACCCTATCAAAGTGCACGGGCTTAGAAAAGTCTACAAGAACGGACACGCTGCCGTTGATAACCTCTCTTTCGGTGTCGAAAAGGGCCAGATATTCGGGCTTCTCGGTCCTAACGGAGCTGGAAAATCCACTACGTTTAACATTATCACACAGTTGATCAGCCGCACTGGCGGTAAAATCGAATTGAACGGCCGCTCCATCGATCAGAAGGACAAATTCGAAATTTATCGAGACTGCGGAGTCTGCCCACAATTTGATCCGCTGTGGGAACTCTTGACTGTAAGAGAGCATCTTGCGATATTTGGCCAGATAAAGGGTCTCACAGGGAAAGAGTTGCAAGAAAACATCGACTATTACCTGGATATCTTACACATTAGACAGCACCAGCACAAGCGCACTTACCAGCTCAGCGGCGGAAACAAACGCAGGTTATGTGTTGCGATGGCCTCGATCGGTGCTCCAAGTTTGCAATTCATGGATGAGCCTTCCACTGGTCTTGACCCGCTAGCGAGGTACTACCTGTGGGATACGATAAAGCAAACCATGGCGATGAGAAACTCCTCGATTATTCTCACGACGCATTCGATGCCGGAGGCAGAGTCCCTTTGCGGGAAGATAGGTAATTAGATCTTGCTAACAAGCCCATTGAACTGATTTTTCTTAGGTATCATGATCAATCTGCCAAATTCTCGGGCGATATGGAGACCTATATCAAAGAGATAAGCGACAAGGCGAAATTCGTCGATGAGGACGAGAGCGACGTGTACGAGACCTACCAGGTAAATAATCTTTCGGTTACCTGGTTTTCTAAGCGTTTGTAATGATTAGATTCCTACTGAGGACTTTTTGTTCAGCAAGGCGTTCGAGAAACTCGAGGAAATGAAAAATGAGCAGATAATCTTAGATTTCTCGATCTATCACACTACGCTTGAGAACGTCTTCCTCGATTTCTCGAGGCATCAGAGACCCGAGGTCGATCAAACCAAGAAGATTATGTTTACCAGAAGAGCAAGAAAATCGTCCATTGCGAAAAGAGATAGCTTTAGAAGAGCAGTACTAATTCTCCCATTCATTTCGAAAACTCTTACCATTTTCATTTTAGGCTTCAAGAGCATCGATTGGTAAATCTAACAGTGATTTCAGCATTTCTCCAGGTGTTACGAATATTCTTACTGCCTAAAGCAACGGGAAGGGTTTTTTTGTTTAACAATAATTTGTGTATCTGTTTGTCCGAAAGGAATTTACTTCACTTTCCGTTGTTTTTCCCTTGATATTTTGAGACTTGCTTATCAATTCATAAAATTGTACCAGTAATTACCTCCATGACTTATTAAGCAGTTATCACTAAAACAGTCCCTTTAATTCGCTTAACTATACGCTTTTCTGATTATAATCAGCCGAATCCGCCCTATTTTAATTTGTTATTGATCGCGTTCGCATCGCGATTTTATTTAGTATAGCGAACCAAAGGAAATGAGTAAAAAAGGTGAGTATCAAAAACAGTACAAAGAGATCGAAGTAATTGGCAAAGGGAACTATGGTAGTCTTTTTTGTTAAGATTCAAGCGTGATTTAAGGCAGGTAATGCGGTGCTCGTTCAGAAAATAGACGATATCGACTCGATTTTCATCTCGAAGAGAGTTTTGCTCAGCTCTCTCAATAAAAAAGAGCTTGAGGCCGCTTTTCAAGAGGTATTTCAGACTGTTTTCGCGTTCTGAGAGGATGGTTAGGTTAGGCTGTTGAAGTCCTTAAACCACCCGAATATTGTTCGGTATATTGACTCGTTCATTGATGACAACGAACTTATTATCATTATGGAATACTGTGAAGGTAGTCTTTTCAACTTTAAAACACTGATGCACCGATAGAGGGGGATTTGGCACATTATATCAAGTACAGAGCCCAAACAAACGATTTGCTTGATGAGAAAGTGATATTGAATTGGTTCTTGCAGATTTGCTTGGCTCTCGATTGCATCCACAGGCAGAAGATATTGCATAGGGATATCAAGAGCTCAAATATATTTTTAACCTCAAACGGCACAGTAAAACTCGGAGATTTCGGTATTTCGAAAGTTTTGGAGAATACTCAGGCAAAGGCGCTGACTTCGGTCGGTACTCCTTACTATATGAGGTATACATTGGCCAATTCGCTGGAAAAATGACATGATTTTGTTAGCCCCGAGGTCTGCGAGAATAAACCATACACCTATAAATCTGATATTTGGGCTCTTGGCTGCGTGCTGTATGAACTGTGCACATTGAAGGTAGCATCTATTAAGACAGCTGCTGTACTCATCCATTTCACATAGCATGCGTTTTCAGCCGAAAATTTGCTTGGTTTGGTTATGAAAATCGTCCGAGAGAAAGCAGATCCCATTCCTTCCTGCTATTCAGCAGAGTTACAACAGCTCGTGAACAAATTGCTGCAAAAAGACGTCAAGGATAGATATGGCATGATGGATATATTCACCGACAAGTTTGTTCAAAACACAATGCAGGAGTTCATTCGTAACGAAGGGAACTACGCTGTGATGATTAAGATCCCTATTAAAAAGACCCCATTGCATGAGGAGCTTCTTCGACAAAACAAAGAAGAGAAGCAGGAAGATAATAGCAAATTCGAACTGGACGCTACCTGCGTTTCAGTCGACTCGGCAGATGCTGATCCCGTCGTCGCTAAGCCGACGACGAACCCAATCACGAAGCAGAATTCTAATCCTACACCGACAGTCAATCCAACTCCAACGAATAATCCTGTGGTGAAATCAGGCTCTAACCCTAAAGGAAACACTGCTTTAACAAAATCGCCTCAGAAAGCCACGCCGAAGATAACATCGACGAAAGCGACGCAAAATGTGAAGAAACAAACAAAAGACGAGCCTAAGTTTGAAACGCCTTATCAGAGGCTACAGAAAAAGAAACTGGAGGAGAGCAAAAAGAACGAAGAGAAAATGAAGCAACCAACGAAGAATGCCATAGTTGTTAGAGGTGAAGCTAAACAGAGGAAAAATGAGAGCTATGGCGGTATTCATGCGAAAAAGACGAACGTAAGAGCCAGTTCGCCGAGAGGTGTTGCGGAGAAGCCAAACTTGAAGCAGCAGGCCATGCCGCAAGTGCAGAGTCAGTTGCAAGTGCAAGGCAATAAAATCCAGAAGGAGCCGGCTCAAGAGCCTGTGATAGCGCAATCAAATTTACTTGTGAGTCAATTAAGCGCCTTTGAACATGGAAACGAAGGGGTACGTCTGGTTTCTGCTGAAGTGTTACCAAGAATAACTTATTATTATTAGGAAACGCCGAAAGATTTTGAAAAGACTACTGACATGTTCAATCTGTCAATTACTGGGGTAATCCCATCAACTAATGGCATCAAACTAATAAATTCATACTAATTTTAGGGCGTTGACTTGATTGAGTCGAAGATCAGTGCTAATAGCGAAAACTTGCCGAATAAAGGATTCGACAAAACAAACGGATCCGAGCTGATTAAAACTCAAATAGATATAGAGATCGATTGCAAAGACCTTACGCAAGGGAAGGCTGATGGAAACGTCATGATTTCGAAGAACCTGGCCCAAGCACAGATCCAATTTGAAAAAACTGGTTATAGCGAGCAATATGGAGAGGATTTTGATGAATATCTCAGCGAAGGGAGCGTAGACCATGACGATTTTAGGATTACGCTCAAGGCGAACGACAACGAACTTAAAGAGGTGATAAATCTGTACAAGAGTCAGTTAATGTGTACAGACCAACCGCTGACGTACGGAGGCCTCGAAGGTAAGTTTTCCTTTGAAAATGATGGCATTGTTCATTCATATTCTTTGCTTAGAAATCAGGGAGCAGTCAGTAGAATCCTCGCATGGTACGTTCGATGACAAGAGCCTGCTCGAGCGAGACTCGTCAATCTCGACAGCGGAGACGAATCGTGACGAACAGCCGATATTAGATAAAAAAGGACGCATTGAAGTGATGCGAGAGAAAGTCAAACAAGAGCTCGGTGAGACGAATTACTTAAAAGTAAATATTAATATCATCTATCAGCTCTCGCTAAATCATTTACCAGATTTACAATTATATGAAAGAGCAGCGCGAAAAGGACGTGAAAGACGATGTGATTCGTAAGTACTTGACTGATAACTTCGGGAAGGACGTTTTAACGCAATGCTTTTTCATTGACCAGATTATTTTTATGGAGTCATTTTAGTAATTTTATCGCACTTTAGCATTTAGAATTTTAAAGGGATTTACTGTGAATATGCAACTCTTTCTAAATATCACCCTATTTATTTCTCCTTTACATCATCTTAAAAACATCAAGAGATCGCGCAATCGCCATTATGCTTATGTTTTATATAATTAACATCAGAGCGCCACTCCATTCAGCACGCGAATCGTCTCTGAATCATACGCGAGGAAAGCCACGTCGAACGGTTTGGTCGAGCTAATCACCGCCCCCATGATCATCTGATCATCGCAGTTATAACTCTCGACCAAGTTCAGCTTAGTTTTCTGGTTTTTCTCAACGCTCAGCTTCCAAACGTGGAGATAAGTGTCCTCGCTTGCGGATAACACAGCCAATTCCTCACTGCTCGTGTCTAGCGCGGTGATCGTTCTCGCATGAGCGTACACCTCAACCAAGCAGCTATAAGTCAACATGTTGAATATCTTAAGCCTTCCAACGAAATCCGCTGTTACCAGCAACGGGTCCACTGAAGCATCGGACTTTTCAAGCATCGCCATCGCGTTGACTGGGTTACTGCCGTTTTCTAAATCGATCGTTTTTAAGAGCTTATAGTCCTTCAAAGTCTCGAATTGGAACATGTGGACATGCCCCAGCGCATCACCAACAAAAAGCAGAGAGTAGGCCTTGGACGAAGCGAGCGAGGTCACGGCCGTTTCTCCTTTGATCTTCACAGCGACGGCGTTGGAGAAATAATTCTCTTTAGAATTCTCTATAAAATGAACTTCGCCCAAGGAATTTCCGACGCAGATCGCCTCGTTTCCTTTCTTCATCGTAATCGACGTGATTCCCATGAAATAATTATCAAAGCCGCTCTCGCCGTAGAACTTTGTGTTGTTCTCAGGAACCTCAATGTAGGTGAGGAGACGGCTGCCGTTTTCCGAATAGACTCTACAGCCATTGTATAGCGTAATCACCAGTCTCCATTGGTTTTTGAAGTAAACGTATTTTATCGCCGTGACGTCTTGCTCATCGTCGTTCTTCTCGATTGAAAGCTCCTCGTTCTTCACAAAACTAATGCCAGAAAACCGCATCAAAGGGAAGTTGCTCATAAACAATTACTCGGAAGAGATGCGAAAGACTTGGCAGTAAATCTTATCCAAGTTGGTCGCGTAAGCGAAGTACTCACCGCCGTGAGTGAAATTATTCACGAGGTAGTTAGGAGAGCCTTTGGTCGCGAATTTTCTGATTCGGAGCGTGCTTTTTGGTTCTACCATGGAAGGGGAGGCTCAGTTAGATATGAGAGCTTAAATAAAATTTAAGCTCTTAAATAAAAGAGGTTATTTCTATCTGACAGTGGTATGAATATTTTTTCTTTATTTTTCCTTAGACTCTATAGCATTTCTGTCTCAGATAACTTTTCGAAATGATGGACTAACGAGAACTAACGCTGAGCTTAGCTTAAATAGGTCTTTAGATAGATAATCTGATTAATTCAATAGAGAAAGTTGCCGAGTAATTCAATAGATAGTGTCCAACGCTTAGTAAATTTATCTACGCTCAGAAATAACGATTTCTTGAGCTTTTATATAGGGTATTAGTCGCCAATTTAAACCAATAAGACCCCTCCGAACTCTTCAATCCAAGTGTCGCTATACTTGTTGAGGGGCCTCAAGCTCAGCGGGTTGATCTTCATAAGCTTTTTTTTTCTAGTTTAATTGTCAGGTTTCTCAATGTAGTATAAATCTGCTCGAATTTCTGCAGTATCACGTTCAGTTCTTTGATCAGTTCCTCAGGGTTCGGGCAGGGCTTTAGTTTCACCGTTTTGACGATCACTTGCTTGAAAAGCTTTGTCATATTCGCTGCTGCTTCAATCTCGATCTCGCTGTCTCCGAAACAAACGATATTGGTGGGGACTTGCGCATCTAAGGTCTCTCCAATATCTAAAAACGACTCTGCTTTCCACTTTTTTGGGTCTCTAGGGTACATTTCCTCATATTCTGCCCTCGCTGAAACCACGGTGATATTCCCTTCGGAAATGATCCGATTAGTCAGCGGGAGATACGATCTACTGCTCGTTTCAACCCACTTTTCCTGTGCATTGGTCACGATATAAACTTTCCCGGCTCTAACGGCCTTAGCAAGCAATTTTGAAGCGCATTGGTCGAGAAGCATCAGCTTCCTTTCGATCTCAGGTGTGATTTTTTCGATTCCAACATAACAGAGGTAAGACGTTGGCAAAAGCGTATCATCCCAGTCAAAAACGAAAAGAGTTTGATGGGGTTTCATATGCTCTTTCTTTAGCACTTTGAGAGAGATTAGTCGGTCAATGTATTGGGTCCGCACTTGATCATTTGTCCTTTGATAAGGAAATTCAAGTGAAAAACCGCTTTCGCTTGAATCCGCTCGAAACAGCCGACTGCCTGACTCCATCTCGTCAAGCAGTGAACCATCAGAGTCTACATTTGCAGCGTCAGAAGCAATCTTTGTGATGTTTAGTGTGCAATTTTGAATTATTTTTGAATTCTGGTCGACGCGTAGGAACTCGAATGCACTGTCAGAACTCGATGATTGAGTCTTCTTCCCTTCGGGGTAGCGAGTGGGTGAAGTCAACATGTCAGTCTTTCCAAGAAAATCCGGAAGCTGAGGAAGACTCTGCATTTAAAACATCAAAAAGATTATAAATTTACTGAAACAGTGGGAAATACTTTCTGTTCAAAACGCATAAATGTGACGTCATTAAAAGGAACCAGAAAGTCGGAACCAATGGGAATTTGATAAGGATAAGTTCTTAATTAGTGATATTATAATAGTTTTACTTAGTCTCTGAGCAGCTAGCCTCTTGATGAGCAAAAGTATCTCCATACCTTTCAACCAATCACAAATTTCACAATTCCAATTGACTTTCGACTACAGGCTTAGACGGATTCTTTGGTATGGTACCTTATGAGAAATACGTATCTGTTTATTCTCTAATAAGTGCTCGCTGTAACGCAGATACTTCAGCGGTTCGCCGTAAGTATCTCCCACACTGGCTTTGATAACTTTAGTGGCTAATAATAAAATTTATTCGGGGACAAACGAATTCAAAAATTCGATCTCTTAAATCTTCTAAAACGGTCTCAAAGGCTTCAACTCCACCGGCTAGCAACCCTAACTCTATTGCTCTCCGAATGCAGCCTTAGCCTCTACCATGAAGAGTTCAATTGCAAAAAAGCTGTATCCGACTGATATGAAAAATAATAATTGGTAGCAGTCAGTAATTTGTTATATGAAGGCTTTATAGAAGAGATGTAAACATAATCTTCATCGATAATGGATTCTGAACCAGCTCTAATTATCTAATTACCCTTCTCAATCAATAAAAACAACTAACAGCTAGTTCCCTTCAAAAGATATGCTCTAAGTTTTCGTAGTGGTTATCGTTCCTGTAGAGGCGGTATGGCTTTTGGTTTTCTTCATTTCTTCCAATTTTGCGAGTTCTTGGGATTTGGTCAGCTCCTCTAGCCTCCCGGATACATGCTTTCGCAAAGATACGTTAGTAACAGGGTCATGATTGGGTGTCGGGTTGGATTGGACATGTGTTGGTTTTTTTACAACCCACTCGCTCTTTGTTTCTTCGATGTTTTTCAATGAGAATCCTGTGCGTGAGGTTCCTAACTTCGTGCGGTCTTCCTTATAAATCCGATCGATGTTTTTGCTGACAAGGATAGAACGAGCCAACGCGTTTCCTTGGTCAGCAGCCGCGATGAAGAGGCCCGCAGCTTTCTCAGGGTCCTTGTCACAGTGCTTGCCCTAAGAAAGGAATTGGAGCCTGAAAATCTCAAGGGAAAAGTTACGCTTTCGTACATATGCCCCAAGTTGAGCATTGCCTTGTCGAAGCCTCTTTCAGCCGCTTTGGTGTAATATTCAAAAGCCTGTTTTATTAGAGATTAATTGAGGTTGGTAAGAGATGTCGTTACCTTCGCCTGGTCAGGGGCAATATACTCGTTGCCTTCCTCATAAATCACACTAATTGCAGATAATAAGAATTCTTTGAATGTCTGGATGATCTTTACCCCAAATTATTCAAACACTCAGGATCATCCATTTCGGCTCCTTTCTCATAAGCCAGCAGCGCCGCCTGTCTATCAGGTTTCCCAAGTCCCAAACCCTTCATGTAAAAATTGCCGATTTTGGTCCAGGCTTTCGCGTAGCCTAGCTTCGCTGAGGTACTGCCGATATCAATCAATTAATAACCAATAACCCAAGATAAAGCTACTTGTAATGTCTAATTGCTGTTTTATAATCCCTATCCATGCCAAGTCCTAACAAATTAACGATGTTGCCAATAAAGGTGAGAATTGCTACAAATACCGTTTTCAAACATGATTCCCAAGTAATAGTGGGCCATCGCATGCTTCTCGTCGATAAGAATCGTCTCACGGAACAAGTTGGCAGCTTGGAGGTATTCTTCGTGCTTGTCAGTTTCATTGGCGTGTCTGAGGATGTACCACCCAAGATAGAACTTGCCATCAGGGTCTCCCTTCTCCGCAGATAACTCATAGAGCCTAAATGTGAATAGACATCAGAATCAGTTACGTTTTATTAAATAATAAGTTCTTACTCTTTCGCGACTGTATTATCAGCTTCAACCCCATGGCCTCTCTCGAAGCATAAACCCAAGTGAGCAAGTCCTTTTGGATGCCCTTGCTGCGCAGATTTATTAAAATATTCGAATGCCTTTTGGTAATTTTGCCCTGCGATCTTCTCGGGTATTTTGAACTCATAATACAATGAGCCTATATTATTAAACGCTCTTGCCCCTTCTAGCTTCGCTGCTTTTGTGTAGTAAGCGAGCGCCTGGTCGATGTCCTTCTTCACATGAAGCCCCATCTCGTACATGTACCCGACGTCAGTCAACGCTTCGACATGTCCTGTATTTGCCGCTTTGACATAATAATCGTAAGCTTTCGCGAGGTCAGGTGCGCCTGCTTTGCCGCCTTCTTTAATAAACCCTTTCTGAAGATAAATCACCTCCTTGATCCCTTAATGAATCTCAATTACCTCGTACATATGGCCCATGCGATAGAGTCCCTCAGCATTGCCTGCTTCCGCGGATTTTCTATAATACTCCACTGCTTTCTCTAGATTCCTCTGCACTCCAGTCCCTTCCAAATACATCTGCCCAAGGCAGTTCGTCGCGTCGATGTTCCCTTGCTTATCGCACTCTCTGTAAATTTTAAACGCGTCTACATAATTCTTCGGTCTCCCGATCCCGAAAAATGCAGCGTGACCCTTCGAAATCAGGTCCAACTCAACCTTTTTTATAATTTGCGGCTTCGGTTGAACAGGTTCAGGTCGCTTCTCAGGCTTTGGAAGAAAATCTCGGATGTTCTTGGCAATAAGCTCCCGGATTTTGTCCTCGCTGGGAGGCACTTCCACTTTAACCTCTCTCACAATCTCACCTGACGGAAGCATGATCTCACGTGGCTCGAGCCCAAGTAAGATCCCCAGGCTCGCATCGCTGTTCGACGCTTGGGCAAGAGCGGCTTCAAACTTCTCTAGCACTCTATATAAACCGCTGTTAGAACCTGCAAAATTTGTGCTTAATTACGGCCCTCTGCCACACATCCCACCGCAATAGCCTGCCGTGGCGATTTGCTCGTAGATATTTTTTACATTTCCTAACTCTGCTGTGTAGTTCTCAAGGGTTTTCTTTAGCTGCTCGTTGATTTTGATCGGCAGGTCGCGTTTCTTCGCGAGGATGTCTGTTATAGTTTGCTATACCAAATGAATGTGAAACACAATGATATATGCTGTGTTGTTACGATGAAGCCGGTCAGCATCTTCCTGTACTTATCCTTTCGAGCGAGGGAAAGATGCGGTGAGAGGTTAATGATGCTGTCTCTGAACTGAGTTACTATGGAGATATGGGCGTCAGAGAAACTGAACAGGGGTTAAATTAATTGGTACTGAGTTCCTTGAGGGCGTTCAAATCCTGGTAGAATGCCTGCTCGCTGTCCGTTTGACTGATGCTCATGGCGGGCT
>ENA-UOTX01001478-UOTX01001478.1-compost-metagenome-genome-assembly--contig:-NODE-1478-length-17396-cov-6.433801_pt1 | contig 17396 bp, 12 predicted proteins | sample MGYA00238143_ERZ746982 | MGnify/ENA primary metagenome ERZ746982 (study PRJEB28758, sample SAMN06268862) | compost metagenome | isolation source: single cell | place: USA: California, Emeryville, Joint... | reverse complement strand
ATCTCTTGAAGGTGCCTGTAAGCTAAATGATCCGCTTGTCTCTTCAACAAGTAAACTTCTTTCTCGATGGACCCCAATATTTGATCACTTAATCTCTTTCTTTCAGACTCATAAGGTTCATTCAATTGCATCTTTTCAACGCTTGAACCAGGACTCTGTTGAAGTGTCTCTCGCGAGGCCTGGCTAAAATCAGCGCCTTCGGCGCTAGCTTCTCGAGAGAGCGCGTTTTTCTTCATTTGAGGTGAAAAACTGAAGATCGTTGCACGTTCATCGGGTTCGGGAAGCTTTTCGATCACTTCTTTGCTGATGCTGACATCTTTACTCGCGCTGACTTCTTTGCTGCCACCTGCTTTTTTGAGCTGTTGAGGAGTCATCGCACGGTTAAATGGAAAATTCGGATCATTTTCCTTCTTTGACTTCTTTGGGAACCCAGGTGTACTCACCTCTACGCATGATATGAGATTAAAGAATAGGGGATCGCTTACGTTGTCCAAAAGACTTCCCTTCGATAGAGAGAGGGCCTTCGGCTTGTTTGGTTTTTGCGCTCATGACCTTATGAGACTTGCTCTAAATTTTATTCTCAACAGAAAAATAATATTACCACAGTGATAGTCACTTGATTAAAAAAAAACACAAACTACGCGCTGATGATAAAGGAAATTGATGTTAGCTTAACAAAACTGCTCAGATTTTCAAAGCCAACTGTATTTTGGATATACATGAAGACAATTTAGCACTCAATAAACTGTTTCACGGAAGACTAGGCAGATGGCAATACTTTTCTCATCTTTTTAACGATCTTTAACAATTGGCTTGGGTTTATCAACAAGTAGTTAAACAGGTTAAACTGCATTCCATTCATGCTGAATTTAATCATTTTAAAGCCGCAGCTACCTTCTATCATAGAAAATGTGAGTTAGCCTTCTTGTTCTGGCTTCTCAATTGCCAAAACACGAAACATGTGTAGTTTATTTAAAAAGACGTTTTTATTTAAAGCACTTATTAAATAAAAAAGCATAAACCCGTTTTTTCTTTTCACCCTTCAATGGACTTTTCAGTTGCTTGCTTTAGCGTGATGGAAACCTGCTGTCTCTCCTACTGCCGACTGAGTAACTCCTCGCCTGATAACCGCTAATTTGTTTAAGTCTCTCACTGCTGTAGCTCCTTATGCAAGTCTCTCAAGGGAAAAAAATCACAACATCAGTCCTGTGACGATCAGACCAACCCGTCATCGCTACCTAACGACCAGCACGTTCCTCATGTAAAATTCGAAATAAGCGCAATCGATGGAGACGAAACCGACCCTAATGACCAAAGCAGCAAAGATATTAGTAACTTAGACCCAAGTCAGGAAATCGTAACGTATAATTCCGCTGGTCATGATAGCAGTTCTGACGAAGAGAGTCATGCTCCGAAAGCAATGAAGATTTAAATCTATTTTGTTACTTTAGTGCCATCAGAGCTTTCTATTTTTTTCATGTTTTTCTTTTTTTTCACTTGTTACAATAAACTTTTCAGCTGCAAAACATTCGATCTTTGTAGTAAAAAGCAAGCACGCATATAGTGTGAAGAGTAAAAGAATTAATGATGACTATTCTGCTTAGCTTCTTGCCTAATTTGCTCTTCAAGCTCGAGTTTCTTGCCGATTTCAAAGCTTTTATCATAGAGATACTCAGCCTAATCGTCAAATGGTGTATTAGCAAATGAATTCAACAGGAGTAATAAAGTACGAGATATTCGACTGGGTCGTCTGGCAGTAAGTTGCTAATTTCCATAAGACCATCGCTCAGGGTAGGCATCACGTATTCCTTGAGATATTGTCTATAATAAAATTTAGGACAAAAGCACACTAATGAGGCGGATTACCTGAATGGTATGTCTTTCTCAACAAAATGTGGCTTTTCGCTTTCAAAAATAAACTTCAGCTCTCCTTCCGCGATTTGGTTTCTTGCCTTGACGATTTCTTCCGCCTTGATTTTTTCTCTATAAACAGTAAATTAGTCATTAAAAACTTCAACGCGATAGCTTTACTGTTGTTTTCTATTCTCGTTCCTCGCAACGTATTTTTCATACTTTTCTTGGTAATATTTCTTATGCGCATTCGCAAGTTCATCGAAAGTTTCGAGGTAGTTATTTGGACGCCCATTCTGAAAAGAAAATTATTATTAAACACGCCAAAGGAAGTTTTCATATTACCTTTTCGATATATAATCTCAGCGACTCGAAACACTCATAAGTATCTGCTTTGTTCGTCGGGTCGAAAATATACAAATCGATTTGGTTCTCGTAGAAGAAGTCCCTCACTCTGGTTTGCTTCAAATATTCGCGGAAACTATCCTCTTGCTCGTGGTGGTAAGCGAAAACTTTCGAAGTCATGCCAGGATTTCCTTTTGAAATTTGCATTAATGATGTAATCTGAGACTCCTAGTTACCTTTGAAATGGATGACTGACTCTGGGAAGAAAGCCTCGAACTTAGGAGCGTTCTCGTCCTCTTCTTCGTCCTGGGCGTCGTCTAGCTGCTCCTCCTCTTCTTCTTGTTGGTCTTGGTCCTCGTCTCCACCGTCTTGAACTTCATCACCATCAGGCTGGACTTGGCTTTGGTTAACACCGCTGACTTGACTCGTATCAGCGTCCTGTTGCATCGATTGGTTCGATACGTCAGGGTTAGCCTGAGGTTGGGCCTTTTTCTTCGGCTTTGGCTTTATTCTTCTGAGTTTTTCTATTGAATAGCGCTGTTGAGCAAAGAGAGATCAAGTCAGATTTGGTACTGTGAAGTCTTTTGACATAGATGTATTCAGCTTCAGATTTGTGAAGAGGAAAATCTTCAAGGATGAATCCACGGTTGCGGCAATCGTTTTGATTCAATCTCCATTTCACTGCGCGGAATATCACCTTGGTTCCTTCATCCAATGGTTTTTTCTCTGTATACTATAGGCTGGGGTTATGATCCGTTGTAATATAAAATTATTACTGGGTCAGCTCTGAAAAACTCTTCAATGCTGGGCCACAGTTCCTGAACGTCAGTTTGAAGTTCTGGATCCTATCATACAAAAATGTTTATTAATACTCTACCAATCAATCAATAGAGTAAATTACATTGCATCCATTCTCATTAATCGCTTTCAGAGTCTCTGGGACGGAAATGCGTGGGATATTATAATGCTTTGCCAACCTATAGTAATCATTAATGTGTTATTTTAAAAATTAGCGTGCTTTTTTTACTGAATTGTTGACTCTGACATAAGCGCACTCGGCTCTCCATAGGCGACGATTTTTATTGGTCGAAGTTTCTCTGCCTCACAGAATTGATTCCTTATAATCTCCATATTTTGAGGGATTCCGTTCTATACCAAAACCTTGAGACCACTGCCAAACAAACATATGAAGCTTACTTTAGCTGTCCATTCGAAATCAGGCTCATTTTCTTCGTCATATAACAGTGGTGACGGCCGGAGGTCCAAATTCAACCGGAACACAGGCTCAAATTCAGGTGGGATGATCGTCCCTTCTATTGTTTCACGGGATTCTATCTTATCTGCTCCCATATGCTTCGCGATAGACTCTATTAAATTTTTCTGTCTTCTGTCTTGAGTGAGATCCAATGCAAAATGATATGGGTTTTCAGGCTGTGCGTCCACGACTTTGAGAACGAATTTAGCGAGATCATCGACATGGATTGTTGGAATCAGATTTTCACCGTCTCCAAGATATGGAAGATGCTCCGGCGATTGTAACCATGCAGCCTAAGCCAACATATAGTTTAGAGTTCACCTTTAACCTTTTGTGAAGAATTACCTTTAAATGCTGTTTCAGAGCAACTTCGCCTTTTCCGTAGAAAATACCAGGGCAAATAACATAAGTTTTTAAGTTTTCAATCTTGAGCGAGAGGACGAGATCTTCGAGTTCCTTAAGTCTGATGTATTTTTCAGATGGAGTTCTCATTGGATAGTCTTCCTCTTTAAACGGTTCATAGACAGGTGGCTCCTCTGGCTTCACTTCTTCTACTTTCGAAGTTTCTTGGCCTTCTTGACCTTCTTGGCCTTCAGGATTGGTGCCGTCCTGGCCTTGCCCATCGCCAGCATCATCGATATCTGCGATATCTTGGGAGTTAGCGCTTTTATTATCATCTGCGCCATCTTGGTCAGCCTGTGGCTGGTCGTCTTGTGGCGCCGCATCGCCGTCACCACCGTCGCCTCCTGCTCCATCTTCGTCGTCTTCTTTTTTTTCTTCCTCCTTTGGCTTAATTTTCCTTGGAGTATCGTCCCAAACCATGCAAGATGAAACAAGCACAAGAGTCTTCTGATCTTCCAGGGGTTCATAGGCAATTCGCTTCTTATAGGCGTCGATAGCGAATTCGACGTCGTTGATGTTTCCAAAATGTAAATCATAAATAACAACATCGCTCTCGACCAAATATTTTCTGTAGAGCTTGGGCTTGGATCTCTAAATCTCAAGGTTAGAGGGTGATTAGGATGCAAGATAGAACCTTCATTATTTTTTTCACGCCTGGAAGTTTGTCGGTTCGATTAGGGTCAGTATAGACGCCGATAATCACATTGTCGCCTTCCTCTCCTTCTTCGGTGGGCTGGTAGAGCTGTCTGTATATGGCCTGACCGAAGTAGCTGTCCAAGTTGTGAACGTAGTATCGTTTGGACATACTTTCAATAAGAAAATATCACTCTGATTTAATTAAATGCTAACACAGCAGTTACGTTTATATGTAATTCATCAGTCGCAGATACATCAAAGAGAAGTATAGCATGGTTTAAATCTGCATCGCGATGCAGTCAATAATGAAGTTGAGAAGTTGATAGGACTCATTCGATGACAAATAATGGGTTTTTAATGCACTGGTGTGTTTAATGATTTGTTAAATGAAACTTATGGAAGATTATTCGGTGGTAATAAGCAAAACTAACTCTCAAAGTACTGCTTTCTTAAGAATATTAGACAACGATATATATGTAGATTACGAGAAAAGGATTCTATCATTTATATATATTACCCGAACAAGATGCAAAGCTTGCAGAGAAATGAAAATTGTAGGCCTGTTTTATCAAATTTCATATGTTTTTTCGCTCTAATGGTAGTCCAAGTTCCAAATTGTCGATGAAAAATGCTACGTTTGGAGAATTGAAAGAAGAAGGAAGACGACGCTTTGAGTGCAGTACTATTAATCATATCTTGTTGTGTAACGATTAAATGGGATTTCCTTAGTTTTCCATTAGTTTTCATGTGCAAACGAATTTATCACATTAAATGACTTGGATCAGATATACTCTGATTTGAATTCGTCAAGTTTTGCTCATTTAGTAAGGTATTGAGTGCCATCATTTTTGCTATCTCTAATACACACCACCAAAAAAAAACCCGGCAGGCATAGTTTTGACTGCAGAGCTTTTATAAGCCGCTAACAATTTCTAGTAGTTATCATTAGTAAGAAATGATTCTTATTGAGAGAATTATCATTTGTTTTCACTTAGCAATCTTTTTTTTCAAGCAATCGTTAATGCAGTTTCACTACCACTCAGACTTCACAACTATTAATCTAAAGCTTTTTGCAAATACCCATCAATCAGAAATATGCACAAGATTCCATTCTGATCGATCTGGTTCCGAATTCCAGGCCCAGAGCCTAACTCCAATGCGCTTCACACTCCGACTTATTACTGGGATCGAGCCAGCAAAAATTACATTCGGCTATGTTTCTAAGAGAAATTAAGCCAAAGAATTTTCTGCATTGCATATTTACTGGAATTCCAATCACGAGATCAAATTTAAATCTTATCGGTATGTTTCTCATTCTTTAGTTCATTACATCAACTGTAATTTCTCTTCCCACTTAGATTCATTCGATTTACCCTGTTTTCGGCTCACCTAAGGCGAACTAACAAACCAAGGATCTTTTTTTCCCATACATTTTCTGTTTTCATATTCAAATATTTGAACTCCAAGGACTTTATAATCTAAATTCAATTTATTTTGCTCGGTACCTCTGAAACAAACTTGATCTACTATGTCCAAATACTCAGAGCACGTCGATTCTGTTAAGGCAGGAGTGTTCCTCTGGTTCTTCACAACTATCGTTCTTACAGTTTTCTCCTTGATAACCTTTATAAAGGAACGAAAGGGATTAGTAATCTTCTGAGTATTTCCATTCATTCTCATCCATTTTCTCTCTAGGCTGGGCCAGCTTGGATTCCTAAATGGGAGAGTGTCCTCAACGACACCCACCAGATATTAACACTGGCAATATTGGTCATGCTACCCATCAGTTTCTACATTCCTGCTGTTATTGGAACATATTTCCTCTGGTTTGCTTGCCTAATCCTGTTCCTCAGATCAGAAATCATCCCTGAATCGGCCAGAAATTATGTTAGAGTTGGAGTCATTGGAGGATTCAGCCTATTTTTATGGTTCAGCATTTGGACCACGAGTTACTCTGGTTAATCAGCAGAATTCAAGTTTCTTTTCTATATATTTTTTGTGCATCCGATGCGTGCTGGTTGTGAAGATTGTGTATGACTACATTGAGAATAGAAGTCTTCATGCATGAATTATAGTATAGCATGCATACAATGTATTAACGTTTAAACTGCATCAAGAATTAGTTTTAAGTCAATTTGTTTTGCATGGCATGGTTGGCTGGAGTGGTTTATTGAATAGACAGACATTTTCCAGAGTTTCTGGTTGAATTTGGGATCAGCTGCTTTAGCAGTTGATTGAATATCTCTCTTCTACAGCTCTAGGTAAATATTTCCTATTATGAACTACAGGTTATTTCGAGTGATGATTTCTCATTTGGGCACCATTTGGAAGCTTGGGTTTGCTGAGATTATTACTATTTTGTCAATCTTTCAGATAACACATACTTCTGGAGGAATCATAATTTAATACTGAACTCCTTGACCAAACGCTCTGTAAACCCATAAACGTCCCCGCTACTGAAGGTTTGAATACTGCCTCTTCTTGCAGCAGGGATTTCAAAATGAAACTTAGAAGCATTTCCCAATGTATAATTAGTCCAATTTCAAACATAAGAGTAAATTTAAATCATACCGATATTTTATCAATTTTTCTTTCAAAAACAATCATTCCGATTTTCTGCTCTCTCTTTCTCTCCAAATCCACTCAACTTACACTATTCTTCCTTCGACTTAGACTAACCCCAAAAACCGTTTGATCCACACCTTCTGTGTGTTTTACTTTCAAAAATTTGAACTTAGAGTAGTTTATAATCAAATTGAATTTAATTTGTTACGGTTCTTCGAAAACAAACTTAATTCAACATGTCGGCCCACCTCAATTCTGTCAAGGCAGGGTTATGGCTCTGGTTCTTCGCAACCATTGTACTAACGGTGTTCTCCTTGATAGCTTTTATCAAAGAACGAAAAGGAGTAATATTCTGATCATTTTTCTATCTAATCTAAAACTTCTTCCGTTAGGCCGTGCCAGTTTGGATCTCTAAATGGGACAGCATCTTTACCGACACCTATCAGTTCTTAACAATAGCAATCATCGTTATGCTACCCATCAGCTTCTACATACCAGCTGCTATTGGAACCTATCTCCTCTGGTTTTTCTGCATTTTCTTCTTTTTGAAGCCAGATATCCTCCCCGAATCCATCAGAAATTATGCTAGAGCAGGACTCATTGGAGGAGTGACTTTGCTTTTGTGGCTCAGCATTTGGACTACGAGCTACACTGGTTAATCAGTAGAATTCAAGTTTCTTTCTATATCTATTTTTTTCTCCTTCCTCCTCTAATTTGAAGAGACTTTGTATGCATATCGAGATTGGAATGAGACTTCGTGCATTATTTATGTTATAGATTGCATAAATTTTCGTTTGGGCTGCATCATATCATGTACTCATTTTACGTCGAAAATTCAAATAAGAAAGGTTTTTATGGAAATTGGGAGTAAGCAATAGATGGATATAAGAATTAGAGGTATTAAAGGAATGTTTTGAAAATGTTAACAAGAAAATTGAGATTTTTCGAGTGTCGCTGATTTTGAGATTATTAGTTCGTTTAATTGCTTCTTCCGTCAAGTCGCAATACAGGACATTTGAGCTTTTTCTTTGCTACTGAAGTGAGAAGCTTTTATGAAAAGTTAGAATCACTAAAAATGTATATTACTGGGATAGTGGTGACTTGCGAGGATCCTAATTCTTAAAAGTTATTGAAGTTGAATGTTAGAGAATATTAACAAACTCTCAGGATTTTGAGAACGCAACGGCCCCCAGTCGGAAGCCATATTAAAATATGTTAAGTTGCTGATTTTCTTTAGGTACTAGGAAAAGCAAATGTTTATATAGAAATTAGCGTTCAAAATAGCCACACAACTTAACCAAAAAAACGAAGGTGCTAGGTGCTGATTATCTTAGCCTGAAAATTCGCTATTAATTAATCAAACTTGAAGAACACAAGAACATATCATAGCTTTTTTCTTCTTTTCGACTTAATCTCGAATTCACCTTCTCACTCTATATAAAAATTCATTTTCTATCCATTAACTCATTGGTTTGAATTTAGCCGTAATTTTCATGAAAACACTCCTTCTAAAGCAGAACCAACGAGATTAAAATCGTTGACTTAAAGGCCAAGGAAGAATATGCGTTTTTTATTTGAATAGAGCTGTCCAGCAGAAATATAAGTAATCGATCAATCTCGTTGCTTCACAGCTTTCCTTTGTAAAGCGAACAGTTATCGAGGCACTCAAATGAAAGAGATTCCTGGCACGCGATTACTGATCTCTCGTGACAATGAATTATGGAGGACCGCCGGGTTAGGAATTTTCGACGTTTCTCAGAGCCTAACAGCTCGGAATGTTTTCACATTAGAGTAGATTGTAGGGGGTAATCTTTTTTATTCAATATTCTGCTAATTGTTTTTCATTTTACCCCATCACAAATTCTCAATTTGCTTTTTAGAGGCCGATTGCGAAGCCGCTGCCTGTAGCGCCAAAAGAAATTTAATGGGAGCTTGCTCTGTCAACCAAAAGCATTCTTATCAGCTCTTTTCATTAGAACACGATGCCTACAAGAGCAATTACAATTTGAAATTACTTATAAAGACCAAACTACATGCGGAGTTTGATAAAGGTACGAAAATTATTGTGCGTTGTTTTGTTTTAATAATAAACATTTCATTACATTTAATCTTTGTCCAAAGAGCATGGTGTACGTAGCTTTGATTACGACCCTGAGGGAACACATGCAGCCATAGTTAACGCCATTGCCTTGTGCTTAATAACAAGCTCGACACAAATAAAAGATTACTCGAGATCGGGATCGGATTGGATCGAAGTGGACCAAAGGTATTCAGGTCTTTTCGAACAGGGTTATCAATGTAATGAACTGAATCTGAGCTTAGATGAGTATGCGCGGTGCAAATGGAGAACCCATACTGGCGATCCAACATTATAGGTGAAGCATAGCAGTTATGAACTCAATGTTCTAGATATTGTGGAAGCGAAATTCATGTTGAAAACTCCCGTTCAACCAGATATAAGCAAACAAGGTAATTCAATTTTCTTCACGTTGAGATTCTTTTTCAAAATTATATCTGTAATTCAGCCATTCTTTCTCATATGGATGTTTCCCCAACTGATTGCAATCTCCTTGCCATTTGCGCAGAGATAAAATTATTTGATCGAAGGAGCTCCAAATTTGTCCAGGAATTTTCAATTGCTGATCCAGGTAGTAAGTTATCCTATGCTTCTTCTATCTCTTATTGTCTTTTTCTCCGGAGCTTTCTGTTGTATTAAGCAGAATTATTTGACTAGTACTGACACATTACGTCCGATGGAGCCAAACGGTGATATGTTAGCGACCTCTTGGTTTGATGCAGCAGCTAGAGTAACAGATCTGAGAACTGGAAAACTAGTTCACATAGAAAAAGTGTACGGTGGATGTAAATTAAATATTGCTTTTTGGATTTTTCTCATGAGAGCATTTTTTTAGAGCCTCTGTGACATCCGTTTGTTTTATGAAAAGGTATGGATACTTGTAAAAACAGAAGAACAAAAAGCCATCACGATAAATTTTGATTTTAACCAAAGTACCATTCTTCCAAAATGGTCGGAAATGTCTGAAGAAGAGATCTGCATCTTGTCCTTGATGCTAAATTAGTTAACTGTGTTCCAAAGTTTAATCAGAACACTCTCTCAAGATGTTATTAATTGCTTTGAGGAATTAAAGTCGATAATCGTGGATATCTAATTAAGGAACTACAGTAATTTCGCATTTTCCGCATTCAGCAATAAATTGTGAGTATTTCTGGGTCCAGGCAATACTTTATAGCCCTTAGACCCTCTTTTGCAAAGGATCTCAATGAAAATTAATGTTCCAAGGTAGATTATATATCTAATCAGGTCCCTAAATACTCATACAAACCCTAAATTATAGTAAATAGAATTTGTTCGCCGCTTGGCTTGCTTGAGAAAAGACGCAGCTTCTTATCGAAAGAAAACGAAGCGGGATTATTAATGAGTTCATTTCCAAATTTTGGAATTTAATCTACAAGTACTTCGACGTCGATTAAAAAATTTGAATGAATAGCAACATGGCCTTAGACTAAGAAAACTAAGGAGAGGAAATTTGTTGCAAAACTCACAAAAAGACTTTGACTGATGAGAAAGAAGGATCAATTGCTTCCAAGCTGGCTATCGAGGCAACGATTGGTATAGATTCACCAGGTTACCAATTCCTGATAGGTCAACAGTCTTGGTCTAACACACAATGAAGAAGCAGTTATAGAGGATCCTTCAGAGGGTATTTTAAAGAATTGCAAATGAACGTAAAGAGTGGCGTGGTGAGAAGTCTTATTGTTAGAGCAATTCTACATGGAATGAACAGAGTTTCACATCGAAAATACATTTCCCGTATGCAACCAGAGCTTGCTTTAGATAACTTCTGCACTGGATCAAGTCTCAAAGACAGATCTCCGGGCATGTGTGTAATGAATCTGTTCTCAATTTAGGGTCTCTCCTTTGTTATCGAATTAATTTATTAACCTGGATGCTTAAATGGGTTCCAAAAACAGTAGCTCAAGATTGTAAATTTTGTCAAAGCGCTGTTTGTATCTATAGAACGACCAAATCGATTCTTAGAATTGGAAGTAAGTGATTAAGACTTCACCGGTGAAGTTGAGGGCAATACTAAGTATGAATTATGGGATCAAATCAAATTTCCAAAAAGAAAACCAAGCAAAAATAGAATTAGCAGCAGCAAAACAATTGCATTTATTCTAATCTGAGTTTCCAGTCACATGAAAAACTTGTTCTTTTAAAAATACTTCCATTAAATTTTCAAAAAATTCTAAAGAAATTGATTTATCCTCAGTGATCAATTCAGAACTTTAAAGTGTTCTCATTCTCTACGGCTCGTAATAGTTAACTGACTAAATCAATTAACAGATTTTGAGTAATCAATAAATAATTTCATGGCACTCTTCACGGTGTTATTGCTTATTCTTGCTCTTTGTCAAAATACTGACGGTAATTCCTCGAACCTCATCATACTCAATTTAACCTTTTATGTCATGTCTGAGTAGGAGCAGCAGTTGAGATACTCAAATTTCAAGAAACTCCAAAACAATATACAACATCACATGACCAATATTGGCTCAACACCATGACGAGTGGATGGAGTGTTTGCAAGGAGTACGGTGCCAGTTTCTGGATTAAAAAAGTTAGTTGGACAAGCGCTTGGGAAGGATATGGTCGACTTTCAAGCGATCCTGCGTAATTATTATAGCTTGATTCTACAATTTATTTGGCCAATAGACAACAAAAAAATAATGGAAGACTCTTCGTTTTCTCAGCATCCACAATCCAAAAAGCTATCTTTCATTCTGGACAGACAGGAAATGCAAATGGCCCATGGGAGACTTGGGAAAACGTAATTTTTGGTTCAATCGAAGTATCTGTTGAAAATTTTCTTATAGTCTGTTCCAATAGGAGCCAACTTACTCTCCACGGGGAAGTGGGTGTTTTTAGCCCTTACTACAAATACCGGTACAACACCACACAAGCAAAATGGCTTTCGATACACGCTGCCTTCTACTTCGAGTCAAACTGTGGTTTTTGATACTAGAAATCCCAGTGGATCATTTTATGATTTGGAAATCGGTGGCAAAGTCTTCGTTGGTGGTGATAACTGGATCCCTAAATCCGACTTCTGGATTCAGTATTTTAGAGTATATATTAATTATTTTCCAAATTCGGTGGATGAAATGATCAATCTTGCAACCATGGACATTGGTAACATTTTTTCACACTTCAGACATAGCACATCATATTTCTCTTCTTTTTTTTAGGCACGCTTTACATTGCTCACTTTAGTTCATCACCCACTGTAAACAATAATCAAACAGTCGTTGTAAACTCTATCCAAGAAACCTCACAAGGAAGCCTGACTGCCTACAAAGGTAAGGAAATTAAATTATTTCAGATATGTTATCCGAAAAATTCCCCATTATTGTAGGGCTCTCTTCGTCTGATACCGTTAGTGATCCTGTTCTCAGTGTTAATAATCTGCTTAGCTGCCGAGCCGATGCCATTCTAAGCTTCTATGTGGGAGGTATTGCTCCAAATGGAGCAGTGTTTGCTATGGACATATACCCAAACACTGGTGGTCCATCGACTCAGACACTCTTTTCCATACGAGATGGCACGACAAATTCGGTGGCTTTTGCTGCAGAACTTTCCGATTATACTGCTTCGGAGAGCCAAATTACTTTCTACCGAAAAGATTCCAGCAGCGGAACGCTGATAGCAGTTGCAACTCCTTCTCTTACGCTGACAAAAGGTAATTTGATCTCTTGTTAAGGTGAGATTTTATATTTAAATTGCGTCTTGAAAAAATTAGAAGCCTGGAATCGACTGATTATCGAATATACACAAGCTGCACCCCTCAGTTTCGCTGGCTCATATTATTCACTGAGAATATTTATTGGATCAAGCTATACGAGTCGAATTTATTTCACAGATTCAGCAGGAACAAACCCATCGCCTGAACTCTTCTTCGGAGTTAATAATATGGTGCTTGATATTTGCAGTCGAGTAATTGATGGCACCACACCTACGACTCGTGAGACAACAAAAGATGGGAACTTCGACATACTAAACTTTTTATGGTTTGCTGGACCTAACGGCGTTTATCAAAATACAACTGGTATAAATAATCATGTATCTTCCTCTTATCCTAAGTTTAACTCTCATAGCGGATCCTAATTGCCTCCAAACTGCGTTTCTTCATTCAAATCAGAGAGCTTGCCTTTTATGCGCAACTGGATATTACCTTTACGGCACAAAATGTTATGCAACCTGCCCTGCAGACACTCTTCCACAGGAGAATACGAAATCTTGCCAAAGTAAATTATGATCATAAATTTCCTTTAATCTTAATGATTTTTTCCCAATAAAATAGAATGCCAATATGGATACTACCCTGTAAGAATAATCATTTTCTTTATTAAAAATTTGTCTTAACTTCCTCCACCTAGGATATATCAAACGTTTGTATGGATTGCAGTACTGTCGGTTATTTCCTTTCTGCGAGCTACGTCTGCACAAAATGTTACGCTGGCTGTGCTACTTGTACAGGAGCAGCAAGCAATCAGTGCACCTCCTGCATTCAAGGAACTTACTACCTGCAGCCATCCCCAAATTCAAACACATGCGACACAAGCTGCCCATTTGGATACGGTGCCAATGATACTCTAGCAGCCTGCATTCAATGCTCAGCAATACAGAAAGTTTGGTACAACAATCTATGTTTAGACGCTTGTCCTGATGGCTACGTTCAGACAGAATCTAGAAGTTGCGGAAAATGCAGCGATTCAAATCTAATATACTACAATCATACTTGTGTAAGTAGCTGTCCATTGCAAACTTACCGGGTTTACAATACTTATATTAACCAGTATGAATGCAAACCATGCTATTTGGGATGCGATACATGTAAGGATGGCACCATTTTGGGATGTTTAAGCTGTTCAGAAGGTTTCTTTTACTTCAATAACACTTGTAACACTGGGTGTCCTTCTGACAAGTATGCAAACCCTCAAACTAGAGTGTGTCAACAATGCCAACCTCCTTGTGTAACTTGCAGTCAACCTAACAATCGCAGCTGCACAAATTGTCCTTCAGGATATTTTCTGTTGAATGGAACTTGCGTCACAAGCTGCCCTGACGATTACTATCAAACCTTTTACTCAGACGAAAAAGGAGTATATCAAGTCCCAATTTGCCTACCTAAATTGATCCTCACTTTTCGCCTCAGTCTCACAGTTGATGCTCGAATTATCAATATCAATTTCAACTACGGCATTGTCAGCTTGATAATGTCTTTTTCCCGAAAGATTCAAATCAAGATTGCCAACACTCAAATCGATGATGTCCTTTTTATGCTTTCTCCACTGACAGAGTCACAAATCAAGTTTGAGTACTTGGGAGGACAATACTATCCACCACTCTCCCTTATGAGTGTTACAATCGACTTAGATACGAATGATTTTAATAGCAATTCATATCAACAGTTTCGAATGATCGATAAAACAGCCACAATCCAACTTAAAGAAATCTATCCATTCTCAACAGGTGAAAAACAATTTATCTCAGGCACCTCAGCAGCCACCAAGTCAGGTGGAAGCACAATAGCAACAATCCAAACTATCAGCTCTGTCTCACAAGGAGCACTTTCTATGAGTCTTCTTCGATTGCAAATTGTCGGAGAATTAGTCCAGATAATGAGATTCATTGATATTCGATGGCCTCCAAATGTAGCAGAATATTATTCGACTTCTCATATCGACCCAACTTCTATAATGCTACCAATCGACTTTGTAACCGAATGGAACGATCAGCTGGCAGACAGAAACTACTCATTGCCTCGTGTATTTGAAGAGTATGAGACCCCATTATTTTTCAGTGACAATTACAGCAACGAAATGTCGAATCTAATTTTGTGGATCTCAATTGTTGGCAGCAGTGTGTTACTATTCCATTTGCTCAAGAGATTCCTTAAGAAAATGACGAATAAGTTGGAACTTCCAAAAACTAACGCTCGAAAGAGGCTTCTCGATCATTACATTCTCTTAATTCATAAATTCAATCAGCAAATGAATCGTACTGATGATTCTATTCTCTGGAACTTTTTGCTGATGTTTGTTCTCTCGTGCTACCAGTCAGGCAACTTATGGGCTTTCTTTAATATGCGCTATGCATCAGCATTAGATGAACCTTCCACAGCAGCCACAAACGGTTCTCTGGCAACAGGAGTGATCTTCTTTTTGCTATATCTTCTGCTTGCAAGTTTTCTTTTAAAACTCGTTCTAAGCAATATGAAGTATGTCCTTCAAACGGACGAACGGCTTCACCCATTACATTTAAAGAGATATCAATGCTTATTCAAAGACTTTCGTTGTGAAAAAAAGATTCAGCTGCTATACGTTCCCATTTCCCTGCTAAGAAGCTTACTATTGGTCTTGATCATCGACTTTATGGCCTTCTCTCCTCTCACTCAAATAATTCTTTTCTGGATAACGAATTTGACGTTCCTCATTTATTTGTTCGTTTACAAACCTCTCAAAGAAAAATGGATGAGGATACTCACATTGATAATCGAAATCCTGATACACGGCTGTATCACCCTTGGACTCATTATTGGAATTGCTGATTCATTTTTTGCAGATATTGATGCAGTGACACGAGACGAGATCGGAATTGTGTTTCTCTGTCTGAGCATTTTATCTATCTGTGCAGGAGCATTACTCGGCTTGATACAAGTCTTGGAGTTAGTCAAAAATACCTATGAATATATAAAAAACCTCCGGGCAAAAAAGAAGCAAGTTTCTCCACTTCCTCTCTCAGAGAGTTCTAATGGAATGAGCAATACCTCACCTTCCAATGTACTAAGAAATTATGAAGACAAAATTATCGAAACAAATAAAGATGGACCATTGAGAAGAAATTCTCCACTTACTACACACAAGATAAGCCCAGAATCCGAAGATCGTGAAATGTTTGAAGATCTTTGGAGGTTAACTCCAGAAACTTTTGAAAAAGGGCAAAAAGGAAAACAGCTGTATAGAAAGTTGAAGGAATGGTGGACTACATATCGCTTGGAATATAGCAATGAGACAAACGAAGTATCCTCAAATCGAAAAACCAAAAAACTGAAATTTCAAACGATTGCTGAGTATGACTCTTAATTTCATACTTGTGGAGATTCTAGATACTTAGAAAACTAAGAAGAAATATATTTGTTCCAAAACCTACTTAAAGGCTTAGACTGATGAGAAATAAAGATTGAGACTGTTCAGACTAGCGACTGAAGCAACGATTGATATAGAGACATAATCTTATCAATTCCTAATAGTTAACAATGTGTTTTCGGATTAAAATACAGAAGTAGCCATGGTAGATCTTCCGGGACGTGCTGTAGAGGATTCTAAACGATCTGAGAGAGTGCTGTAATGAGAAATGTTAACGTTGGAGCATTTCTACGGGATAAACATAGCTTCAACTCGAAATTCATTTCCCACCTGCCCCCTGAGCTTGTTTAAAGTCACTCCTGCTCTAGGTTTAGTTCCAAAGATATCTCCGCATGCATCTGTGTTATGATTTTGTTCTCAACTTAACATCTTTCATACGTCACAGAATTAATTTGCTAGTGTGAATACTTAAATTGATTCGAAAAAACAGTATTTTAAGGTAGTACATTTAATTAAAGCACCTTTCTTTTTCTTTCGTACAACGAACGACAAAAACGGTCATTAGGATAGAAGCTTATCAGTGAAGACCTCGCCAGAGAAGTTGAAGATCAAATTTGAAAGCAAGAGATGAAATGAACGATCATCCAATAGCATTTATTTTTTAATCTGAATCTCAGTCGCATCATTTGTTCTTTTAAAATATTTCTATTAAAACTTCAGGAAATTCTGGAACTTCCTATGTATTTGACTAAGAATTTTGAAGCGTTCCCATTCCCAACGGTTCTTGATAAGTTAACTGATGTATATATTAATTAATTTGCTTTCGAGTGATCAAGTAAATAATTTCATGCTCCTCTTCACGGTAGTAATACTTGTTCTCTCTCTCCTTTGTCCGTGTTGACGGTAATTTCTCACATATCATACCCAATTTGAACTTTAGTCTGTCCGGCCTGAAAATGAAACGGATGTGATAAATATCACATGAGAAAAATCAAATTTAAAAAAACCACGAGTAAAAAATTCAATTATAAATAGTACATAAATAGAACCTCTATTCGTGAAGTAATTTGAATTTACAAAGGCCGAGAAGAAGCTTGATAGAGTAGGTAGAGGATTTGTGAACTCTTATTCGGATCTTCCGGATGAAGGAAGATCTTAGGAACCCTCGCTTTAA
>ENA-UOTX01001477-UOTX01001477.1-compost-metagenome-genome-assembly--contig:-NODE-1477-length-17419-cov-21.711913_pt1 | contig 17419 bp, 11 predicted proteins | sample MGYA00238143_ERZ746982 | MGnify/ENA primary metagenome ERZ746982 (study PRJEB28758, sample SAMN06268862) | compost metagenome | isolation source: single cell | place: USA: California, Emeryville, Joint... | reverse complement strand
ATTTAACGAATGGCAGTTTTCAATGGAAGTTTCTTATAAAACTGATGTAGCAGAAAGGTTAGAAGATATTTGTTATATGAAATTAGAGGCATAGTGAGACTAACTAGAGAAGCTTTGGCTATTATATCTCTATTCTCATGTAATTTCATGAGTATATCAAGCAAAGTACTGGTCACAGCGTCCACATCAATGATTTTGTATTTGGATCGCATTTCTGATCTCGAATGTGTTCATAAACTGTTTTCACTTCTTGTCAGATCTCTATGTCTGGAAGAAGACTCACTCATAGAGAGACCAAGAGAAAGCTCTCCGCATTAACAGACATTTCCTATTCGAGAAACTTCAGCATAAAATTAATGAACAAAAGAACGGCGGAACCTCCTTTGTTAAGTGATTTTCTTTCAAAATACTCACAGAAAGAAGCTTAATTCCCATAATAGCAGGCCATTGTGCTCGAAAAACCGTCTTCTGAATTATCGAAATTCTCAGCTCTTCAAAGATTGAGCCAGATAATTTCAATCTGTAACTTTATTTAATAATATGCGCTTAAGCTTTATTATTAATTTATTTCCATAAAAACAAGACTTAAACTATACTGTCTAAGCTTCTGACCAAAGCAGCCATATAATCAAGCTATTCGTCCATGGAAACTAACCGATCACGTCTCAAATCAGAAGAGGATGACATCTACGCCCAGATCAAGAGCAGACTCGAGGAGTTAGCTCCAAAAAATACCTCATTTATTTACAATTCTCCCAGAAACGATGTCCCAGGCCCGGGCCACTACTCAATCAAAGCAGAGGCCAGTCGAACTCAAAAAATTTCATTTCCAATTGCGCCGAGATTCACCGATGGACTCAACAACATCAAAAGTCCCAGACGTCCATCAGAAAATTCTGAATCAACTCTGATCATGAAAAGCATGAGTACTCACTCCATTCGCAATGACACCATCATCGGAGAGTTCAACAATGTCGATTCTATAGCTTCTGAGCGGAGTGCGACTCATTCAAAACTGGCATTCTTGACCCAACATAAACATAACTCAAAAGCCAATACTACCCAGCTCAGAGGCAGCTTCCCTAAAGCTCCTCGTAAACTCGACCTCTCCATTCAATCACCATCATTAGGCCCCGTTTACAAACCTGTCCTGAGTCCGACGACTTCTGCTTATTCTTTTGGACGGAAGTTGAGCCCTCTGAATGCCAAAGTAGCATCCCCAGGTCCAGGCTCCTATCGTCCAGAGGCATGCAAAATCGAGTCGAAATATACCGGAAATCGTGGCGCAGTCATTCTCAAAGGAGAGAAACACACTCTGGTAGAGCCTCCTAAAGATCTTCCTCAAGGACCCAATTATTACCTTTACAGCCACTACACGAGCTTTAACCCTGCCAAAGCAAAAGGCCCTTCTCTTGGTTATGGCAGCAAGTATGATTTTGTCACAAAATCACAGAAAGATATTCCTGGACCAGGAGCTTATACTGTGACCAGCAGCCTTTCGAATCTACATTCTTCTCAAGAGCAGCATAGGAACGAGTTTCCAAGTCTGGGACGTCCAAATGACACGAAGCATTTCAAAGAATTCATTCCAGGGCCAGGAGAATACAACCCTGTCCCAGTGGTGACTTCTCCCTCAGCGAAAATAGGGACCTCAAAGAGGCCAGGGCATTTTGACCCGAAAAAAGAAATAGAAGTAGCATTTTCAGAGGAAAAGATGAAACGATTAATGCGCCTAGAGAAGAGGTTAACAGAGCTCGCGGCCCTTGCTGAGAAGAAATCGGATGCTAAGCGCGTTCGTCGGCAGATAAAGAAAAGGATACTTCTGTTCGAAGAACTAGCCAAAGCCAACCTCTCGCCGGGATTTGTGTATAATATCACTCATTTCCAAATCGGAAAGAACACAAAAGGCGCGAAGTTCGGGAAGGATACGAAAGATGGTCTCGGGAAGCAGCTGAAAGAAAAAATAAAATTGCCTGGACCGGCCGAGTATGACGTAAACAAGGCTGACTCTATGAAACAGTCTTCGGTAGAGGGCACATTTGGGAATGCGAAAAGACCGGAGATTTTTGTCAAATATGACAGCGAAAATATCCCTGGGGTGGGGAATTATGACCCACTCATCGAGACTGCCAAGAAGGGAGGCATGTTTACGAGAGCTAAGAAAGGGCTTAATGATAGTCGAACGGAGGAAAGGTGGGAGCAAGCCCAGCAAGGGAATACGAAAACAGAGGATTTCTATACGTTTATTGAAAATTTGGATAGTCATTTGGAAGCTTTATTCAAAAAGCAAGAAAAGCACAATGAAGAGGAATATGTTTCGATGTCGAAAATAGCGATATAAGTGAATAATTTGGATGGCAATTACTAAGTTTTCCATATTGACTGACTGCAGTTGGTCGTTTAGCTATAAATTCTATAATTTTTGAGTTGAAATTTGATCCAGACTGACGCATGACAGTCTCGATCGTATTTTGCTAAACTTATAATGAAAAAAGATAATGTTTTGTGAAGAAAATAGAAAATCAATCAAATACCGGGGAGCTAAATTTTACAAAATATATCCGTGTGTGTTATTATGGTTGCAGCTATTAGCTTAGAGGATGGTTCCTAATCCAAGGCAAAATTTTGAGAGGGAATTGCTAAAAAATACGAAATTACGAGCTTCTCGAACATTAAATCATATCTATAAGTAATTAATGGTTAAATTAATCAAGTAAATCGGTTTGGGAACTATACATCCTTTCGGGTAGCAATACTCACAAAAGTTTCGGCTGTTAACAAATGTAAATTGGATATCATCAAAACAAGAGTTACATACAGGCTCTTATAAAATAATATGATTTATTTGTCACCCTTGGCGCAGATGTCGAAGCCCTTTAAACATTATTTACTAACCATTAAGGATCGATTTCAACTCCGAGAGTCTCGGATTGAAAGCTTAAGATTCCTTCATCAGCGCCGCAGGTAAATTGCTTATCAAAAACCTGAGGATTCGAGGCCCGAACAGGTAAAACAAGGTCCATTGGTTCATATTGCTCCTCAAAATACTCGTAAAATTGCTTCGCTATCAACCCTTCCTGAGAGTTGCTGTTTCTTGGGAAGAATTCAATTCTATTCACAGAAACAACGGCAATATTAATTTTTCAATGGCAAAATGAATAGATTACCTGGCCTCGCTTTCAAGGTCTTCCTTCGCGAGGTCAAGGAATTTCTTGTAAATTAATTGGTTCGGAGGATTGGCAGCAGGAAGCTGTTTATTGCTATTGAGGAGCAAGGAGTCCAATTCATTGAGATTTTCGGTAGGAAAAAAATTCATTGACAAACCCAAAATCCGTGGTGTGCGGATTGGTAGAGGGCTATAAACATGACTGGAAGTGCTATCAGAAGACTCGCTTCGGTTGCTGGCTGTTGATGTGGAGTCCATTCTCTTTGTTTTGCTCCTTTTTGTACAGGTTTTGTCTAACAAGAGAATTTATCTCTTTGTAACTGGACCTTTTAAGCGTACTAAAAATAAGCGAGGTTAACTCCACGAAAATTGTAACTCATAAAAATTTAAAGGGATTTTAATCCTGAATATATCAACTTGAGCCTCTGGCTCAATCCGTGATGAGATTATTACTAACACCGAGCCCTTATTCCTAGGTAATGGCAAGAAAAGGAGATGATTCTTTGAGCTGAAGATGTATTTTGGGTTTCTAATTTATGAAAACCATCCATTTTCCGTTGAAATATCTAACGAACGGTCAGTTTGGTTTTGAAAAAATGAACTCAAAATTTTCGCTAGGGAAAAATAAAGAGTTAGAAGTTCTATTAGCAGACTACTAAACATGCATTAAGCGCTCTCCTTTTGTATCAGATACAAGAATAATCGTGAGAGATTTCTTTGGAAAGAGATTTTTATTATCTTTGATCACTGTGACGAGTAGATGGTTATAGAAATATCAGAATAGCAATGAAGATATTCTTTTCAACCACTCATCACATCTTTGCTTGTGTTTGATTGATTGCAAGAACAATATTTCAAGATTAAGAAAGTAAGAAACAGAAGACGATAAAGAGAATTTGCAATATGTTTAGTGCCTCATCCAAGCTCATTCATCGACGAAAGCAATGAAGAAAATTCTCAGTAGTTATCGAGATGGAGATTAGTATCGAAAAAAAGCCCGTTCTTTCTTCCCTCACAGTTTCAGATTAACGAGAAAAATCTCTACTAAGTCAGTCAATGACATCAATTAATGAAAATTGTGAATTTCACTGAATACCTTCAACTACGCATTGCTTTTCACGTCGTCTTTCTACATATCACAGAAAAGCGTTGGCATGTGGTCTGATTCTCACGTCTTTAATAATTTTTTTTTTCAATACCGAGAGCTTATCTTAGTTTACAAGTCTGGTATCTACTCTCTTGCTGGAACATTCTCTCGCCGTTTTTTTGCCACCTTAAATGATGTTGTTTTGATCAAATCTCATGAAGCAAGCTTTGATAACCAGAAACAGTGGCATGGGGCACATTCTACTTTCTCTATCCAATAAGCACACAGTTGGCACACAATAGCAATCCTCAAAAATCAGGTCTTATCCTTTTTTATGGAACAAAATAATATTATTGCCTTTTCCTTTTGATTTGAATTAGACCGGTTTCAACTGTCCAATTGTTACACGATCATTCGAAAATATAAAATAAAATCCAGCAACTTTTGTCCTTCGATGTCATATCTGCACTACCTCGACGACGAGTACCTCAAACTCCAGGACTTCATTCGAGCTATTTCTAATACTCCTGTACTTGACCCATCAAAGCTTCGCGTATTTCACTAATCATTCCACATTTTCCTAAATTCGCTTCATCTGCAGGACACAGGATCACTTGTTGAAGAATTAGTCTGTCAAGCCAAAATATACGGCAGAAAAATCATCTCCTTATATGATAATCTTCACCAGCAAAGAACGCCAGATGCTTTTAATTATTCAGCATTACAAAGTAAAATCAGCGAATATGAAGACCAAATCAAAAAACTTTCCTCCCAAAACGAGGATTTAACCTTCCAAGTGCAAAAATTAACAAAACAACTCGACAACCCTCAACTACGACCAACGTATTCCCATCCTAAGACGTCAGAATTCTCGATTACTGATACTAAGAGCCCGAAGAGGAACTTGTCGACTTCAGCAACGTATTCTCCCAGCACTGGGGTGAAAACCGCAGCGCAGCAAGGGTCCGCGGGCAAAAGGGAACAGGCCATGGCATCGGAGCTGGAATATTGTTTAACAAATGCAGAATATAGCAAAGCAGCGCATTTAGTAGCACAGCTGGACTACAAGAAACCGTCCAACATCTCCAATGAAAAGTTTATTAATTTGTTAACGGCTGCAAACCGGCTGAAGGACTCTCAATTTAACGAGATTCTCAATAAATTGAAACTTCTTATGACGTTTACTCCAGGGCAAGATTTCTCTGATGACCCTCTATTCTTTGAGAGGGAGGATCTTTCGGCGTATGAAAAAGCTTTACTGCTCATCGACGAAAAGATTCCGAAAGCGCTTATAAAGAATGAATATCAATTACAAAATCGGAAGGGCGAGATGATGAATAGTGAGCAGGCGCTTTCGTTGAAAGTTGATTATTTAAATGCGCAGCTAAAGGAAGCTCAGCAGAAAATCAACAATAAAGATTCAGAAATTCGGAAGTTGAATGAACAAATACGAGACAGCAATAGAGGATTCGGTTCACCAGGTGACACCTATGAATTGAGGAATTTAAGGGAGAAAGTTGAATTTTTGGAGCGTGACCTGCAAGTGAAGCAGAAACAGCTCTCGGAGGTTCAAATGGCGCATTCTCAGAAATCAGAAATGTTAGATCGACTTGTAAAATAGCAAATAGTTGACTGAATATATAACCTACAATATCAACTTAGATGAAAGCCAACGCGAAATTGAAAGAGCAAAACGAGTTTTCCGAGCACCTAGAGGAACTTGAGAGATACAAAGAGCAGTTGATAGACAAAGAAGCTCATATACGCGCTCTTACTGAAGAACTACGTAAGCTATCTAGCATTGCAACTCTATTTTTAAATTTTTTTTTCAATGTAAACGAATAGAGGAATTGCGATCACAACAACATCGGTCACCCCTTCGTCGCAGTTTCGAACGCAGCACTGAACGGTCTCGTTGGCTCCCGAATGAGGTCTCTCCGGACCCAACGACGAGAAAGATGGATCCAAGTTACTTACAAAAAAGCGGCTCTAAATCAACCGCAGCAATTGAATGCGCACTCCATTCACAGGGCACACTTCTAAATTCGATTATATATACCTTATCCCAAACAGCCTCTGTGCTTCAATCGGTATCAAACAAAGAAAACGCAGTTTCGCCTTCCGGAAAAGGCGCCACAGCGAACCTCTATTCAAGTAGGTCCGACGACAATGCTTTCTTAGAGAATAATACCGAAGCTGCGCGTCTAATCAAATCAAATCAGCAAATGCTGCAGCAGATACAAACTGAAGCCGGCGCGATCAGGACTAGTGTTGAAAGTTTGATCACAGCGAAGAAACTCGAGGACCGTGGGAATAGCGTCGTACCTACAACTCTGCTAGACAAGATAACTTTTGCAGAAGACACTTTCTTGAACAATGTCTCTACGTGCTTTAAAACGCTGACTCAGCTGACGTCTCTTCTACAAAACTTTCCTGTTCAATCTTCTTCACCTTCGTTAATTGTGTCTCAGACACTCGCACAGCTCCAAACTCTCCATGGGAACCTGAGCAAAGTTTTAGACGATTTTCCTGATTTTTCAGCCGAGGTGAATTCTCTCGCGAAGAAGCCTGAACCATCTTTGCTGAGTTCGCCTCAACAGCCACAAAGTAGCTTTAGAGACCGGTTGTTCAGAGACCAAGGTGACCTCACCAGAAAATTAAGATTATCGATCTCTTCGCTCGAAAAGCAGCAAGTAGATGACGCTTTCAGCAAACTCAACGCTGAAATCGAGCGGAATCAGGAGCTTCAAGCTAAACTCGAGTCTAGAGACCATTTACTACACAGAATCAGCCTCGTTGTCAATGAAGCCCTCGATAGAATCGTTACTTCCCTCTCGCAGTTGGTTAAACTAGCGGATTCGAGTGAGGCTCAGAGCTACCTCAATTTCATCGCGACTGAGGTCGCACAGTTGAGCGCCAAGTCTCAAGAGTTAACAGCTGCACCAGTTAAAGACAGCACTAAGCACCTTGGCGAGGTGAAGGAGGAATTCGAGACACAAAAGCAAATCTGGACTAAGAAAATCGCAGAGATTCAAAGCACGCTTGAGGAGAAACACACCATGCTTATGAGGGAAATTGAGGCCGAGCGCCAAGCGCACGAGGATACGACTCGGAGACTGCGAGAATTGCAGGGCAAGTATAAAGAGCAAGAAGACCTTGAAATCAAAATAAAGGTATTGCAAAATGATTTAAAAGCAAGGGATATGAAATTGGAACAAGCAACGATGGAGATGAGAAGATTTGAAGAGATAACAAGGGAAGTTGAGAACTTACGGATCGAAAACCAGCTGTTAAAGAACAAAAATATTGAGAGAGGCGAACAAGTGACTCATAGAGATCTGCACAACCGTTATTTGAAGGAAGATATAGTTCTCATGAAGAGAGATCTTGACGAATTGAATAGAATTAGAGAGGAGCATAAGTACCTGAAGGAGTATAAGGAAAAGGCAGATGCTGTAATTGAGAAGAATTCTGAGCTTACCGCGACGATGAAACAAGAGTTTATTAGAGAAGTTGAGCAGCTAACAGCGAAAATAGAGCAAACACAGAGAAAGCTTATGTAATTCTGTCATATTCTGCGTGAGGCGATTGTCATTTATCTAAATGTAGAGAGACCGAGAGAGAAAAGAAAGATTTGGAGTTTCTAGTGGAAGAGCTCACACTGAAAGCAACCAAATACGCTGATATGTTAGAAGCGAACAAGAATGATTTAACTGCATTGAGAGCAGAATTTAAATCAGCTGTCGCTCAGCAAGGAGACACCGAAAAGGAGATTTCAAGCCTTAGAAGGCAAAATGAGGAGCTTAGCGCTCAAAACAAGATGCTTCATGGAGTTTTAGAGAGAATTCGAGAGGAAAAATATGAATTGGAGGAAAAAATTGCCAAGCTTAGTGGAAAAGATCGCGAGATAAGGTACTATGAGCTATGTTTACTGTTCTTAAATGAAAAAAATAGCCGAATTCATGAGACCTATAGAAAGGAAAAAGTCAATGAAAGGGACTATGATCGAGTGTCTCATTTCAAGCATGAGATTAATGCTCGAGAGAATGAATTGAACCAAATGAAGCGTGAACTTCAAAACTCGCATCAGAAAACTGAAAGGCTTACGATTGAACTCGAAAAGTTGAGGTCAACGCATAAAAGTCCTGAGGGCAACAAAATCGATCTGGAGAGGATTGCTGTGATTAATCAAGGGCTTTCAAATGAAATGGAAACAATGAAAAGAAATGTATCTTCAATGACTTTATTTATTGGTGTTAATATTGGATTTTTCTCAGTTGAAACATAAAGATGAGCTGCATCCAAATGAAAAAATGGCGTATGAAAACGAGATGCAGGTGCTTCAGAGTAAGCTTAGCGCTCTTCAAAAAATATTGGAAGATAAGGATCAAGTATTTGCTGAGTTAACATTGATTGAAGCTAACGATTATCTTTAGCAAATAAGAAATATACCGAAGAGATTCTCTGGCATTGATTCCACAACTTCAAAAGCTTCGAGAGTATCTCGTGATTCAAGCTTACATGGAAGCGTAATAGAGCAGAGAGGGCTAGAAACAAGGCGATTCACTCCAAGTGTAATAATTTTTTGCGATATATTTTCGGTTATTTAAGCTCATTCTTAGAAGGACAAAAGTTATTATGAAAGTTCTCAGCGCAAAAAAAGATCAACATCAAAATCTCGAAGGAAAAGATCCTCAAAAAAGCATTAACAGGTCTCCCGTTTTGAAAACCCACCTATGCCTCGTAGTGTCGTAAACATTACCAATTAATCCGTGCTAAGATATTCAGAATTGATCTTTTAAAAAAATTGCAATTAGTCAAAATTTATAATGATCTTTTTTTTCATTTTATTCCTTTAAATGCAGATTTTCTTCCCCTTTTTCTCTATGATAACCAATAATTTTCAATCATTCTAAAGAAACTGCAATAATAAATTCTAATTTCTATTGCTCGCTATCGTGGACAAAAAACCCCATGAAAAAAAAAACCGCTAATTATTTTCTATTCCTATTTGCAACGTCCATGGTTTTTGGTTACAATAAGCGTTCTTTCATGGTTTTGTAAATTCGGGCTAATCCACCTCCTTTTCTCTCTGAATTCTAAGAGATGTAACCGAGATCTCTGCGTCATTGACTCTTAAATTTAATTTATATAAATTTATCGTATTGTTGTCAAATAATTTCTATTGGAATGTCTCTGAGGAAGTGAACAGATGGAAAGAAAGCCGATCAGACCAGAGAAAAAGTTAGAAAGCATTGTTTCAGCCTCAACTAAGCAAATAGCATCCACCGGCCTGGCTGCTAACTACAAAACCTTGATGGTTTCATCTCCAATCAATTCCGATGGTGAAGATGTTCCCGAAAAACCATATTTTGTAACTGCTTTACAATAACACGCATGTTTCTAAGAAATTACCTTTAACAGCTCTCCAAGGGCAGAAGACCAGCAAGAGCTTTCAAACCTACGGGCAGTCAGAGCAGATCCAATGCTCAAAGTGATCCAACTATTTCATTGAGTAGTCCAACGGGCAAACAGCTGCTTCCATCGCGAACAGAAGAAGTATAGAGCACCTTACTTGCACATCTGACCATAGCCTAGTTTGCAAATGGGAATGAGACAGCGAGTTTGCATCTAACCGATCACCTCTCACCTGAGAAAAAGAAAGCAACGCACAAAAAGATCCTTAGAAACGCTCTATTGGTCTGCTACTTCGTCGGAATTATGAAAGTTTACACGAATAGAGTAAAAATCTATGGGGCGATCAGAAAACTTGACCATTTGAAAAAAATCGCGCAAGAGAAAGCAAAACCAAAAATTTCGAAAAAATGCCTGGTAAAACACATTTCGCATGAGTATATATGATGACCAATTATATTTAAAACCAGCCCTTACAACCTCGAAGCATTGTGAAACTGATTTGGAATCTGATTATATTGGGATTTCTTCTCATTTTAGCTCTAGCGACGCCATTTCGCATTGCATTTGTGGACCTCGATAGCACACCCTGGGTCAATTTAGACTACGTTTTCTGCTGCATATTTCTTGTGGATATTGTTATAAGCTTCGTCTCTGTTCACGTGGACGACAAGACGCAGGCTGTTTACGAGGACTTTGCTACAATCGCGAAGAAATACGTTGTACCTTACTTCTTTATCGATCTGATAGCATTGTAAAGAAAATTTCTTTTTTCTGTCATACTTAAACCCCACTTCACCTAGAATTCCTTTTGATGCAATCAGTTCTAACAGTCCAAACACCCTTGACCTCACTACAAGATATTGCTATAAGCTCTTGATGCTGTTGCGGCTTCCGAAACTATACAGATTATTTCAAATATTCAAAGCGATCAAGTATTTGGGTTTTGGAAACTCAAGGCAAAAGGTCAGCAAAATTTTCAAAAGACTCAATCTGAACATCGGGCTCTTCAGAATGCTGCGAGTCCTAATGAATGTGTTTTTCTTGACTCATCTCGTGGCATGCTTGTGGTTCTTTAGCGCAAAAATAAACAATTTCGATCCCAGCACCTGGGTTTATAAAGCCAAGCTTGTCGATGATAGCAGCATGACTCAGTACGTGGCAGCGTTTTATTGGACCATCCAGACCCTCACTACAGTGGGGTACGGTGATATTCCACCAGAAAATCTTGCAGAATGGATCATTTCAAGCATTTGGATGTTGATTGGAATTGCCTTCTATTCCTTCGCCGTGGGTTATTTATCAACGATTCTCACGAATTTTGGACAAGGCTCTTCGCTGTTTCAGGTAAAATAAGGCAGTTTTCCTTAGGATAACAAGTGTACCTAGAGCAATATGAACGCTTTTCATGGGTTTGCGATGAAGGTAGACCTTCCGGACTACCTACGGTTGAAAATTCAGAAATACCTTGAGTATGGAGCTCGCAATGGCGTTTTTCTAACTCTTCTATATATAGGGTCAATCACCGAGAGAATATTTACAATTGGTTTGATCCACGAGAGTTGCTTAAAGAGCTCCCTTCAAACCTGCGAACTCAATTAATCCTGTTTACATACGCAAAGATGATCCGGAACATTCGATTGCTGTGTATTGATGCCAATTTCACCGCCACTATTTGCCCCTCGCTTAAACTCGTTCGGTTTCAGGCCGACGAGATCATCTATCGTGAGGACGATCCAGCCGTTGAAAGTATTTTACACTCATAATAAAATTTGCCTTACGCTTTGGCTTGCTCACAGTTTATTTTATCGCAAAAGGGCAAATCGCTCTGATTGACGAATATTGCAATGAAATCGCTAAAATATCCGCAGGCAGTTTTTTCGGCGAGCTCGAAATTCTTCAAGGGGTAAATTGCTTTGGTATTCGTTGATGAGGCTTATCCTCTCTTGATTAGGTAAAGCGAAAATGTTATGTAAAGTCAGTAGAAGAGTCAAAAATCGTATTTTGCGACAAAGAGGTATTTCTTGAAACACTGAAAGAATTCCCAGCAATAGAAGACGAGCTCAAGAGCATCGCTGAGAGACGTCGTGAGGCGTTCTTTGAAAAAAGGAAACCGTCGCCTGAGCCAAGCCAAAATGCAATCAAACTCCTAAGATCGACGGAGTACTTCGCTCATGCTCACCAGGTGCTGTACAAGTCTCGGCAGCCGCTGTTCGTGAAGCCTCACTTCCTGCCTACCGGCAATATTAACAGGCTGCAAACGAAAATAGAACCCACGAAAAAATCTGCCTTTCATGGTATTTTTGGCAAAGGAGAAAACATTCCCAACCCAAAATCAGTACTTCCTCCAAATGCAAGCTACAACGCGTTAGAAGACGCACAACTCAGATATTTATCGCCTCCTGGATCCGATAGGTCCTCGGGCTCTGAGGGTGAGTTCAAGAGCTCTGATTTCGTCGAAAAGATGATGCATCATAAAAACGCAATAGCTGCAACACTGCACGACATGCCGCAGAAAAAAATAAAAAGAGAAACGAGTGGTCGGGCAACGTTGCTGGAAATACTTGATCAAGAGTACCGTAGAGAAAGCCAAGTCAGTTTCCCTCAGATACCTCCTTCGTTCCGCGGACAGCAAGGGCAAGGCTCAAGCAAACCAGTCGAAGAAACTAAAGAAAGTGAGCAAGATCTGTTGAACCGAATACCCAGGTTCTTAAGGCCGACTACAGGTCAGATGAGGACGAAGATGATGGAACAGGATCCCAATCAAATCACCGAACAAGACGACGAGCCTGATTCTGCTGCACTTGTGAGAAGTAAGAAGAGAAACTTGCTCAGAGAACCGTCTTTACTTTAGTCTTCTAGTAGTATTTTAATCATGAATTGATGTGTTCTGTTCTGTGTCGGTGTATTCCTTTTATTTCGTTTTTCAAATTTTTTTGAACAAATAATTGTATATTATATGAAAAATACAATTTTTCTATTAGCCTTTGAATTAGATTTTGTTTTGAGGTATCGAACTACATTGCGACCTCTCTTGAACACTTATAAAGACAAAACGTTATTGTAAGAACCTAAAAATCCACAATTCTTGATTGGCAGGGAATTAATAGCTGATCTCAGTAAAGCGGTATGTAAATGTTGACAATACTGCTACCAGGCTATAGATGTAATGCACATACAACGAATTATATTGATGGATGGACAGCAACCTTAGGAGATATAGATGATTATATTTATTCTTATTAACTACTATTGGGATGACTATTTAGCTTATAGAGAAGCTCTGAAGCGTTTAATATTTGAGACCACCATGATTATAGAGTCTACCATTGCCACCAGCGTGATAGGGGTTGCTACCCGGGCCGTAGGGACCATAAGGATTGCCACCAGGGCCATAGGGTCCATAAGGATTGCCACCATTGCAAGGGATGCTTGGGTCGCACCAGTAGTACATGTTTTGAGGATACTCATTGCAACAGCAATCATTGCAAAAGCCGAAGTTATCTTTAAAGAACCATCGATTCATGCAGCTTGAACATTGGCCATAAGCGTTTGGATTCGCTCCGTGAAGTCCAGGATCTCTCAAATTTGTCGCGGAAGCTATGGAAATCATGAAAATCAGAGCCAAGATAATTTAAATGTACCTGTGTTGGAGAGGAACGCAATGACTAGCACGATCAGGAAGCACAACGCTTTAGTATTAGACATTGGATTGAGTTAGTTGTTTTAATTTTTGTATTTTTCAAGTGATTGTTAAATTATGATGGACGCGTGAATTTATAGGCGGGAATGAGCCATACTACTGAATGAGATGCTCTCTTATTTTGTTTTTTATGTGACGGTCTCTTCTCAATTCAGTAAAAGAATTTGCTCTGAAAAAATAAAAATAAAAATAGAAGACATGATTATTTATCTGTTTACTTTCATAATGAGATCAATGTTGCTACTGACTTTTCTGTGATTGAAAAAAATAAAAAATAAAATTCTGAAATTGTTAATGGTTGAAGAACCATGGTGCAACTAGGAAGAGTGTGGATTGTGATCACTTGTCCAAATAGAAGAAAATTCGAATCATTTTTTGTTTAGGTGGGCGAGCAATTTTCTAATCAAACGTGTTTTGTCTTTGATATATCCATTAAAGGCAGGTTAACACATTGAAATTGCTCCAGAACGACGTTGTATGCTTTTTCAAGTCTGGCCTATTCCTCTTTCTTAGATAGAGCGCTGACCTGCATTTTCCATCAAAAGCACCCCATAATTACATCATTCTTTGAGCTTAAATCCACATTCAATCGAAAACTGAGATGATCCAGATGCCTTAGTAATTGAAATTTGAACAAAAATAGTGTGAAGTCTGAGGGTGCAACTTTTAACATCTCAGCGGAAAATTAAGATTTTACTATTAGGACTTCTTGATATGTCGTAATGCTCTCTTCTCAACCTTCCGAAATCTATTTCATAGCTAAACTAACTCGCTAGTTGTACCTAATAGAGTACTATTGGTCTAGCCTAAGAAAGAACAAATTTTGAAATTTTTGAGTATTATCGTGGAAATGGACACATAAACACACACTTTAATGTCGCATATGTAATATGTGCATAACTTTTAACCAATACACAACAATGATCAATGATGAATGTCAATCAATCAATAAGAATGACTCAGAAAGAAAATATTGTCAAAAAAAGTACAGACAATTCTTTATTTTTCTTTTTTTTTTGGTAAAAGATTTTTCGTGTTAAACACTTTTACTCATCTTGGGATTCCTCTTCTGTCGTGATGACGTTGGTGACATAGACAGTTTCTTCCTCTTCTTCAGCATGGATAGTTTCGACAGTGTACACTGGAGTTTCTTCTTCCTCCTCAGCATGGATGGTGGTGACAGTGTAAACTGTTTCTTCTTCTTCCTCCTCCTCTTGGGTAGTAGGTGTAGGGACAGCGGAAGAAGTCACTTCAAGTCTGAATCCGCTGAGTTTGAACACAGCGTTTCTATCAGCGATGAAGTCAGTTGGCTGGAAGTAGCCATGAGTAGGTCCGTATGAAAGGTAGGTTTGGAAGGAAACTTCGATTTCGGAGCTTGACTCATCGGCAAGTTGTCCAGACCAAGCAGTAGAAGTTTCATCAGTGGCGAGTGAGTCAGAGATAGCGGCATCGAAAGCCTGAGCAGTCCAAGTGAAGCTCACATCACCGCCGTATTGGATGCCTTCATCAGTAGTGATGTTAGCAACATCATTGACATCCTTAAGTGCTCCTTGGAAGCTTCTGCTTACCTTGAAGCCTTCTCCTTCTCTTCTCACGTGGAAGACAACACTAACGGTCTTCTGTCCAAACAGTCTGACGTTGAAGACGATTTCAGCAGTTGGATCAGCGTTCTTGGCGTTAAGAACATTGTAAGGGAATGAGACGACCGAGAGGTTGAATCCGAAGGAGACTGAGTTGATGCTAGAAACAGTGCCTGACAATTCAGGAGCGACAACAGTTCTGATTCCTGCTTCATTATCAGCAACCAACCAAATGTCGGCATTGTCAGCATCTCCATTAAGAGCGATAGTTGGGTTGTAATCTTCGAAGCTAGTCGAGAGAACAACCAAATCCAAGAGATTGAGGTTGACTGTGGAGCCAGCAGCAACAGAAACGCCTTGGGTTGCAAGGGTAGTGTCTTGCTCGCAAATGTGGTGTTTGGTGCCGAAGTCTCCTGGATTTCTAATGAGGTTCTGGCAGTATTGGATTGGTGGGATATATCCGAATGAATGGCTGAAGCTAGCTCCACTGAAAGCTCCGTAGGCAGAGTTAGTGGAGACAGCAGCGCAGTTGGAACCGCCAGGCAAGATAGAAATATGACTCCAGTCGAAGGCAATATCGCAGAAGCCAGCTGGGAGGGTAGTTGGTGCGTTGCTTCCATCGCCGACGACGATGAGAGGAGTCAACTTCTTGAGGGATTTCTGATTTCCACCGACCATGTAGACAAAAACGAATGAAATAGCGCCTTCGGCGTTGGTTGAGTCACCGAGGTGGAATGTACCGAAGTGCTTTCTGACCTCAACGTTGTTAGAGGTGGCGATGTCTCCGATATCTGAAGACTCTGGGACAAGGCAGCCCCAGACTCCTGATTCGGTAACCTTGTCGTTGATACCGATAACAGTGAGCCAGCAGTCACGTCCAGCGAAAGCCAACTCAACCTTTTGAGGAATGAGGGCATTGAAGAATTCAGTTCGGGCAGCTCCTGTGAGGTGAGTCCACCAGTTGGTGTTTGGAGTTTCAACATCAGTGGTCAAAGTGAGAAGCTGGTTGCCAGAAAGGTCCTGGACAGTGTAGACAACGGTATCTTCTTGGGAGTTAAGAACGACTTTGAAGTGTCCATTTGACCAGACTATGACGTCACCTTGGGCTGCAGTCTTGTTAATGAAAACATTCACGGAGAATGTTCCTTCCCAAGGAAGTTCAGTTGGGAATACAGTGTTAGAGTCGCTGTTGCCAGCAAGACCGTTTTCAGTGATGGAGTTAGCATCAATTGTGAATGGATCGGTTTCGAGGATGGTGGTAGTGTTAGAGTCAGAGTTGAGTAAAGGATTGAAGAAAACGAGGCCTTCAATAATCGCGATGGTGTGATCAGCGAGGTAGTAGTTCTCAACAACGATTCCTTCGAAATCGAGGTTGTATGAGGTATCGTTTTCGTAACAGTCGTATGTTCCACCGCAGCCCTCGTGATTAGGATTGTAGGTACAGCATTTAGGGATGATAAAGTCCGTGAGACATTTGCATGCTTCATTATTTGGGTAAACTTCACAGCATTCTTCAGTCAATTCGAAGCCATTTCGGCATTTGCAAACTGGAGTGTTCTTGAACTTATCGGAGGAGCAGCAATCCAGAGGAGTAAGGGCGTTAGTTTGAGATTGGCATTTACATTCTGTCTCGCTCATATACTCGGTGTGCACGCAGCAGTCGTAAGGAGAGGTCAAAGATTCTTGATCCCTGCAAACGCATCTATAGTCACCATTCCATCTGCTGCTGTCACAACAGTCTGATCCAGGGACGTTAGGGATGAATGGGACCGCTTGTCTTTGGCAAACACATTCATGATGATTTTGATATACACCTATATCGCAGCAGGTTTCAGGGCCCGCTGGGTTGTTAGTCACGTTAACCTGATGCTCACATTTGCATTCTTTGGTGCTTTCGAAGCCGTCGACGTCACAGCAATACAATTCAGTTTCGTAGTTGATTCCCAAAGTTTGTGCCCTGCAAGCGCATTCATGGTTGCCTTCGAATTTAGGGTGGGTACAGCAATTGAGCTCTTCTGTAATTGGATCTTCTTGTTTACGGCAACGGCAGAAATCTGTAGTGATGAATTTAGGGGAATTACAGCAGTCCCAACCTGGGCCAGTGGCGGTTTCTTTGTAGATACAGCACAATGGATCACCAAGGTAATCTTGCTCACAGCAGGTGGTATTGAGTTCTCCTAGTAAATATTGCTGCTCGCAAGATGGGACAACAGTAGGGCATCTGGGGTCTAGTTCGAATGAACTGAAATCACAGCATTCATCTGGTGTGAAAATGTTTGCTTCACATCTGCAGCGACTGGTACTCTGGAAATGTGGGTACTCGCAGCAGTTGAAGCCCTCAGGCTCTTCGACAATTGGCTCTTCTTGGTAGAAGTTGCAGACACAATCTTTAGTAGTGGAATACTCAGATAGCGTGCAGCATTGTTCGTCTCCTGTTGGATTTTGGAGTTTTGGGCAGTAGCAGGCAG
>ENA-UOTX01001475-UOTX01001475.1-compost-metagenome-genome-assembly--contig:-NODE-1475-length-17431-cov-4.994699_pt1 | contig 17431 bp, 10 predicted proteins | sample MGYA00238143_ERZ746982 | MGnify/ENA primary metagenome ERZ746982 (study PRJEB28758, sample SAMN06268862) | compost metagenome | isolation source: single cell | place: USA: California, Emeryville, Joint... | reverse complement strand
AGAGCTAAAAAGATCGCCAAGATAAAATCGATAATAGGATACTTTCTCGTTATCTGTGCAGCTGTTGGCTGCAACTACATCACACTTGTTATCGCAGCGACCACTGACAAAGAACAAACGACAAAGTGGGCAATCAACTTTTTGATCTCGCTGGCGCAAGACATGGGAACAAGCCAAGTGCTTAAAGTTATCGTTTCAATAGTGCTGGTGCGCTTTATTGGTAAAGGACAGAGCAAAAAAATGGTGAAAATCCTCAAGTTAGGTATCGATCCTATCGTTGTTCGCGCTCTTGCGATGATCACTGTCAAGAAATAACTGAATATTACGAAAATATATTATGTATCTATTAAACTATTAAAATTGATGGGGATGTTTCTCTCTATACAGCCTCGTAATTTATTTTGTTATGGATTTATATCAAATTACATATAGTTCGAATTCTTCTCAAATTTGATGACTGTCATAATTAATTTCAGGGATCATTTATTTCTGTTATTAGTGTAGTGAAATATTTACAAACTTTTATCGGAGAATGAATTTCATTTTGAAGGTTTCCTGGGCTTTGTAGGGAGAAAACTCCAAATTTTTTCTTTAATTCAGATAAGAGGCTACCAAATAGCAGGATCTGATCACACTTATTTTTTTATGCTTGATTAAGGAAAGACTTTCCTTAAAGGATATCAAAGACAGCAACATTCAGAAAATGAAGGAATATTTGATATACTATCGAATTATTTCGAGCGGCTTCTTCTCAATTTGCTGTATCCACAAAAAAATCAATACCCTATGGCTATTTTCACCACAATCCCTTCCCTATGGAAGAAAGTTAGCAGCTCTTTCATCTTCATCAACAAATAAATTTTGTAGATTCATTCATTCCTACAAATCCTGGTTTTTTATGAAATGTGAATTCTCTTTTTTTTTTTGGCGTATCTCAACATTCATTACTTTTTCTTTAGACCCTGACTTTTGTTCTCTCCTACGTCCACTTGATTTTACAATTCAAATTAATTGTTGAGAAGTTTCATAAGGGTTTTTTTACAGTTTTATTTTCAATAAATTCTACTATCCAATCTGGGTTGGTTTTGATTTCGCTGCTGATTAACTTTTCCTAATCTCATTTTATAATTTCAAACGATTCTTCCGCCTCATCTATGAATTCATGCTGGGAGCGAATTAACAGAATATCCTAGACTCCATAATCAAATTTTTGTCAGCTAGCTCACAATTGCGGTTTCTGAGAAGGCAAAACACCTTTAAAAAGCCTTTCTCAAGCATTGCAAACAATAAGCACCTAACTCGAATGAAATAGGCAGGTGTTTGATTCATGAAACTGCACCGCTCTTAAAATTATCTTTTTTTTCATTTTTACATCCAACAATCTCTGAATTTGTTATACCAATAACATAAAAAAGATTCCTTGAGCTTCCATGAAAAGAAAATACTGAAGATATTATTGATAACACCTCGAAATGCACAACTTTAAATCAATTCTCTAACCTTAATTCTTACAAAATGCAGCGTCATTGCGCCTATATCTTCAAGAAATTGGTCAGTCTTCCTTTTAAGCGGAAAAATACCCGTTATTATGCTTGTTCGTGTTGAAATTGCATATGATTCGGCTAATTAAATTGAATTTGGTGAAATTCGCTTCTTTTCTCTAACAACGCACTAATCACCTTGAATCCATCCCAAACAAGTGCCACAAGCTCAAATTAATCTCCTGCTCCAATTATTAGATATTCTCTCAACGCCTTGGGACTTTGTACTGTAATTTTTCTTAATCTCATTAAATAATACAGCAAATTATTCCGAACTTCATTTCTTAAGAAACAAAAACTTTCCAGCAATGGTCATGAAAAGTAAGCTCGATAAATACGAAAAGCTTGATAAGCTCGGCGAGGGTACTTACGGCGTCGTCTACAAAGCCCGAGGTTGACTATTTCCCCTACTTTTCTCACTCTTACCCCTCCTCAGACAAAACCACCAAAGAATTATATGCGCTGAAAAAAATTCGCCTCGAGTCCGAAGACGAAGGTATTCCGAGCACAGCCATCAGAGAAATCGCGCTCTTAAAGGAGCTTCAACATCCCAACGTCGTCAGGTATCTCATCTCACTCTCTCCAATGGATCTCTAACTTCGGGTACAGAATTCACGACGTTATCCACACTAACCGAAAGTTGATCTTGGTCTTCGAGTACGTCGACCAAGACCTGAAGAAGTTCATGTCATCATGCGACAAAGTCATCGATATAAGAATTGTTAAGGTACTTATTTCCTCATAAAATCTCCGAAAGTCTCAATTATTTATTTTACTAGAGCTTGCTCTACCAATTATGCAGAGGTATCGCTCACTGCCACAAGATGAAGGTCCTCCACAGAGACCTCAAGCCACAGAACTTGCTCGTTAGCAAGGAAGGTGTTTTGAAACTCGCAGATTTCGGATTGGCGAGAGCTTTTGGTATCCCTGTAAAGAATTATACCAATGAAGTCGTTACTCTGTGGTACCGTGCTCCTGATATCCTTTTGGGCTCAAAGAACTACAATACCTCCATTGATATGTGGTCGATCGGATGCATTTTCGCAGAGTTGGTCAATTTGAAACCTCTCTTCCCAGGAAGCTCTGAAAAGGATCAGATCCTTAAAATATTCAAACTTATGGGAACCCCATCAGTCGAAAAGTGGCCTGGTCTGGTTGATTTACCAGAATGGAAAGTAATTCTGCCATCATATTACAATCTCTAACTATTTTTTCCGATAGAATGAAACTTTCGAAGTGTTTGAGGGAGAAAAGCTCTCTAAGATTTGCCCAAGACTTGATGAGGACGGCCTGGACCTGCTTGATGTAAATGATACATTGGATTAGGAGAAAGCTAATGTCTTTTGATAGAAATTATTGAGATCGAACCCAGCTGAAAGAATTACCGCGAAAGACGCGTTAACCCATCCATTTTTCAAAGATATTCCTGATGGACTTAAGAAACTCTATGGCGAGAAATAAACAAGTTATAGGAAGAAAGCAACAAGGCTTTATAACAAAATGGAATTTAATTTTCTAGAGAGCCATAGATAAATTACCATTCATAATTTCTGGTGGTATATCCTTAAAGATAAATCAGATAAAGATGTCCTTTCACAGATAAATCAAACAAAATCATATTTTTCAAGATAATGAAACATGTTTTTTGAACAAAATCCTTGTAAAAAGCTTAGGCTAGTATTCAAAATGTCTAATCTTGGGACTTCAGCACAAAAAAATATCTGATGAGAAGAAGGGTTTTCAGGTCTCAACTTCGAGGAAAAATTTGCAATGATTGTCCTAAAAAATTCTAAACTTTGCGATCTACAGGAAAGATGAAAGAAATTTCTTATAATACATCAAAATAACTGTCAAGGTTTGCGGTTTGTATTAAAACGAACAATAATAGTTATACAAAGGAGGGAGTCGAGTGTTGACATTTTTGGTCGACTAATTGATTCATTTTTTTCAATGTTCAACAGTTTACAATGACCATTAGTGACCATTGCAGTTCTTCAGTCTCAAGCTCGTTTTACTTGCGAAGCGCTGGTAAATCGCTGGATTATCCCGTGCAATCTTTCAATTTCAGCCATATGTAAGACTGTCATTTCTTCAAGTTTCATTTTCTGATGCCAAAGCTCACGAGCCTTCATCTCCAGTGCTTTCCTTTCTTCATTTGAAGCTTGCGAAATGATCTGACTATCAGAGAGCAGATGGTTTTGAGACTTTTTCATTGTATTGAGAGAATCAAGAATTGCCTTATACCCTTTCTCCATGGCATCGTATTTAATTTCTAAATTTCCGTATTCCTGTTTATATTTGTTGCTCTCCAACTGAAGGCCCTTTTTCTCGGTTTCAAGAGCTGCAATCCTCTGTTTTAAATCCCCAATCTTACTATCAGCGAACTCTCGATCTCTTTCCAGGTCCAACGATTTTTTCAAATCTCCTGAATGACCTTCCTTCAACCCCTTTAGCACCAGCAGTTCAGCCGTCTTGGCTCGCAGTTCTTCCTTCAACCGGTCGTTTTCTGCCGCTAATAGCATTATCCTCATATCTCTTTCAAGTATTTCCTCAGGTTTAATTGTCGATGTTTCCTTTTGACCACTGAGTCTTTCGAGCTCAACACTCAATAGAACTATTTTCATATCCTTCTCAAAAGCAAAAATCTCATATGCCTGGAAAGCGGTTTTGATTTCATCCAATATCTGATGTAACCTCTCCACCTCAGCCGCCAGTAAAACATTATTCATTAGTAACCTCATGCTTGTTTCATTTCCAGCATCTCTGTCGAATTCTTGCTCTTTAAGGGCTTTATCCTTCGCCTCTAGCAGTCTTGACAACTCTTCAATTTGGTTCTTTAAAAGCGAGTTTTCACCTAATAATTCGTCAATTTGATTAAGGTAATTCTCTTGGACTGTCGCGTCATGCTCTATTTGCTTAAGCTTTGATGTGAGGAGGTCGTTTTCTTTTTGAAGGGTATCATTTTCTAACTCTAGTCGCACAGCATGTTTCTTCGCTACTCGAGATTCTGCGTTCAGGTGTTCTAGTTCTGCTGCGAGCTCTTGATTTATCCTTGCGAGTTCGCTTGACCGATCGAAAGGCTCTTCTCGGGTAAGAAGCTCGCGGTAGAGTTGCTCGAGACGGTCTTTTTCAGATTGGAGGTTCTTGTAATCCGCTTCCAGATGACTAACATACTCCATGCCTTGATGTAATTTGTCGAGAAGTTCTTGGTTTTCCTTTTGAAGGGAGTTTATCTGCGCTTTCAATTCATTCTGTGGATCTTCTGGTATGCTTGTCCTGCGAATAGGATCGCCATAACGGTATTTAGTGGTAGGGAGATTATTGGATGTGTTGAAAGATCCAGATTGTTGTTGTTTCGTGGCTGGATATTCGGAAATGCGTTTGCTGTCTCTTTCAGCGACAAGTGTTTCATTTCTCAGATTTCCAGGTTTGGATGTTGGAGGACTGCCAGAGGAAGTGTGCTTATGGATATATGATGATGGATATGCACTAGGGAATTGCTTTCCCACCGTGTATTCTGAGGTGGGGGTTGGCTGATGCATCGTTGAACGTTCAGGTTTTTATTCTGAAGTTTTATGTTAACAAACTCCAATTCATATTTTAAACTAAAAGTCTGTTTGTTGTGATAGGTGAATTAGAAAAGATTTATTTAAAGAAATTCATCTTTTTCAACAAAAATTCACTAAAAGAAAAATAGAAGTTACATGCTTACCAGTAGAAGCAGGAGAAGGAGGCAGTTTGACATAATTCTGTCAACCAGAATTGCATACCAATATAATAAGGCGAGAAACAGATATTAATATCCTATGCATTCATGAATTCTTAATGATAACATCTAATTGCTTCTCTCCCTAATATTCTTCATACATGATTTCAGTGCAGAAATGCGAGGAATTGAGTTATCGAGATTTGTTACTTTTAGGTATCTTTTTTTTTAGAAAGGTCAAAATTCCAGAGTTATAATTAATTTAATATTTCGAAATTGAATAATTCAAGCTTGAGATTCTAAAATTTCATCAGAGAAAATAAAATGAATTGGTTTGTTCAAACGAGCATCTGGAGTTACAATCCTACTAAGTTATATGTTTACAAGGTAATTGGTTTCAAAATGTTTATGACGATTAGATGTGCAATAGATAATGTAAAGGGATCTAAATATCAACTAGTAAAAGATGTAACTAATAATCCTGCAAACTGAGATAAGTAACCTTGTTTGGCTAGAATCTGGTATACTGGTAATTCAGGAGATTTAGCAATAGAGTACTCAGATGGAAAAACTAAATTTGCTATTAAAACAAATAATATTTTCAATTTTAAAACTACACTAATTTACTCAGTAACTTGTTAATCTCCAACTACGAATGAATAGTAGCATTCAACCGCAACACAATAGAAAATTTTCCAAATCTAAGTCCAGCTATTAGGTACTACGTGAGAGCTTTTAATGATAATTGAATTATTGGAAACCATATTTCTTAGTAGATTCTTTCGAGCTATAATATACTATATTCGACTAGCTTGGGGTTGAGGTTTAAGTAGAAACGTAATTGTTGGCTCAGGATCAACCTCCCATATGAGCAAAATCTTCAGGGACGCACTTGTCAGGGAAAAAAATGTTTACGCATATAAATACAACAATAATCTAGAAAGCAATTGCTGAAGTAAGCTAAAATATATTGAAGACGTTATATTAGTTTTTCCATTAGAGCAATATGAAAAGCAACGTTATATATTATGTTAAGCTATGTGATAAATCTTAGCTTGACGCCATTAGTGCGGCGGAATTAAATTCAATATTGGTAAATATCTCAAAGCTTAGTCGTTTCGAGAAAAAATATGGATCAATTATTGGCGATCGGTATATGATCTTCTGTACTGAAGAGAGACTCCTCTGTCTTCCTCGCTTACAGGAGCATATGTCTTCGCTTGCCCTCTCAGCACAGCATTAAATTTCTCGGGTGTTGCTTGCTTGATAGTAACATCAGACGTTATCACCTTATTGCCGCCACGGTGGGCCCAAATGACACCGTTCTTAATTGACAAGTCATACTCATCGTCATCGTAAGCAAAGATTTGATCCGGAGTAAGGTTGCGGCCTACTTTATTCGGAACAATATGAAATGCGCCCATTCGTTTGATCTTTATTCTTCGACTTATTTAAAAATAATAATCTCAAACGCAACCTCATTTATTTTAAGGTGATAACAACTACACACAACCACGAATCGATCTTCCCCATAGCATGAGAAAAAAATATGAATAATGGCAAAAACTTCGATTCAAAACGACAGCCTTGATCTCTTGCTAGAACCAGACCTGGCAATCCCGAACTAATCCATCTTGAAAATTTTTTTTCTTTATATTCTTACGATTTTTGATATTTCATGTAAGTATATTGAGAGTAAAAAAAAAGACCATCATCAAACTAAGAGTTAAACAAAAGTTGTGCATATCACCACGTAGTTGCCATACAGATATAAAAAAACCCACTAACGATTCCTTTGGATGCCTTAAAATGCGGTCCCTGGGAACCTCTGTAGTCTTCAGGGTGTCTAAGGCTCTTGATGTTGTTGTGATTTATTCGTCAGTGAAACTCTTGCCGGATCTGGCTGGCCGATAAATGTTGTTTGTTTAATTGTGTTGGATCGAACTTCCAAAGATCTCTTTACTCCCAAGATTTTAGAAGGGTGGTGAATTGGATCTTGCTTTTTCGCTCCAAGTTGTGGAAAGAGTTTATCCGGAATAAACTTAATAAGAACACCTACGACCCATTCACCTGAAGCGAACGCAATAGCGATACCCCATTGAGCGATATTCGTTCCGTCTCTAAATACACTGATAACTCGACCTCCAAACATTCCGAGGATGATTTGGCAGGCTACGATAAATATCACGATGATGATAAAGAGGGGGCTTCTGTGAAGACCCTCGAAAATATTGACCTCGTCCTCGAGTTTCCTCGCGTTGACAAAGTTAAAGATCTGCATGAAGACAAAAGTGTCGAATATGACAGTCATGTGACGAGATGCTCCAACAGAAGCAATGTAAGGCGCATAATCATCGTCTCCATTGAGTTGGTAGAGCCTTCCTGATCTAACGTATTTGTATTCGCCGTTACCTGGATAGTCGCTGAATCTAATTTGAGTGCCATTGGCAAAATCAGTTGATGTTGGGTCCAGATCAGCCCATTCCGGAATGAATTGGTCTCCGAGGCAAGTCATGATGAGAAGGATGAGTATCTGGTAGATAGAATGACACACGATGAATTTTATCATCTTTCTTGAGAGAATATACTCGTTTTTGTCATGAGGATGTCTTGTTAACAGCTTAGGCGAAGGGCTTTCAGTCGCAAGTGCTAAAGATGCCAACGTGTCCATAATCAAGTTAACCCAGAGCATCTGTACTGGCGCAAGAATAGCCATTCTGTACAGCGCGCTTCCAAAGAGGGTCAGGCCAACAGCGACAACGTTGACAGTAAGTTGGAACTGAAGGAACTTTCTAATGGAGTCGTAGATATTTCTTCCCCAGAGCACGGCAGCCACAATGGAATTGAAATTATCATCGAGAAGGATGATATCTGCAGCCTCTCGAGCGACTTCAGTACCAGCGATACCCATAGCGAATCCGACGTCGGCTTTCTTGAGCGCAGGAGCATCATTTGTACCGTCTCCAGTCACAGCGACAACGTTATCGAGCTCTCGAAGTCCAGTTACCAGAGTGTATTTATCCTCAGGACGTGATCGCGCAAGCACATCTAAATGTGCTATAATCCTTGCGAATTCTTCTTTATTTTGAATAGTGTCTTCTCTCACAGGCTTTCCTTTCTTGGCCGCGGATTTCTTATCTCTGGCGCAATCGCAAACCTTTGTTTTGCAAGCCTTGCAGATTACTCCTCCAACTCTTTTATCGAACTCAGGGCCTTCGAGTACTGATTCCGCTGTCATAGTGGCTGGGTCGATGATGCCGCATTCCTTGGCGATAGCTCTAGCAGTATCTTTGTTGTCTCCAGTTACCATGCGGACTTTTATGCCAGCAGCTTTGCATTTTGCGACGGCGTCCTTTACTTCGTTTCGGAGCATGTCTTTGATTCCAAGGATCGCGAGTAAGATGAAACCCTCTTTTTCGATGCTATGAACGTCGAGGTGATCGGCGGTGGTGAAGTCTTCGCCACCAACAATTTCTTTGTAGCCGATTCCGATGGTACGAAGCGCGTTGTTAGCCATCGTTTTGATAGCCTCGTTGATTTGGGCTCTGGCTTCAGTGGTAATGGGCACAATTCTATCACTTTCCATAATGTGCATTTGATTGCAAGCCTCAAGGATATACTCAGAGGCTCCCTTGATATGCATTCGCTTTCCAGAGAGCACGCCGGAGGCTACATTCTCAATGACCGTTGACATTCTCTTTCTCTTCGAAGTGAAAGGGAAGATAACCGAATTTTCAGTCACGTGAATATTTTTCATTTTGACTGGGTCAACTCCAACGTTTTGAACGAATTGAAGGAGCGCGATGTCGGTCTTCGAGCCTTTCAATGGTTCAAGCGTCGCTGAGGAATTGCAGGCGCAGGCTTGGATGAACGCCTCTCTGTAGGTACCTTCGTTAAAGTATTTATTAATATCTTGATCCTTTGTGTAGACATCCACATTGACGATCGATTGGTTCCAAAAGCAAGAAAGATCCATTTTATTCTGAGTCAGCGTTCCTGTTTTGTCTGAGCATATCATGTTCGCACCGCCCATAGTCTCACAAGCTTGGAGCTTCCTCACTAGATTTTGGTCTTTGAGCATACGGCCCACAGAGTACGCAAGAGATAGTGCGACTGCCAATGGAAGACCTTCTGGGATAGCAACGACCACGACCGTAACGGCAATGATGAAAAAGTGCAAAAGGTCAATCCATTTCGAGCCATCGTTCCAGTCACTGTGGCGACCTCTATCAATTAAAAACCGGATAAACAATACCAAAAGCACGAATATCGCTGAGCCTAATCCGAACTTGCCGATATCTCCAGCGATCTTCTCTAATTTTTGCTGTAGAGGAGTCGCGTCGGCGTCCTGCTCCAACAAATCTCTAATCTTTCCTAGGGAAGAGTCTTTTCCAACGACAATCACAACGTATTTCCCGGTTCCAGCGGCAACCTTAGTACCCGCAAGAAGAATTGGAGAGGGCACTTCGTGGGCACCGACGTTCTCACGACCTTCTTCTTCGATCTCACCCTTTATTTTTAAGCATTCATGTAAGGTGTTCTTCTTAATAGGGTCAGTCTCTCCAGTCATAGCGGATTCATCAGCGCTCAGCCCATGAGCTTCTAGCACGAATCCATCAGCGGGAATATCAGTACCTTCGTTAATACTGACAATATCGCCGGGAACGAGCTCCGATTGGTGAAGATCGTATGTTTTTCCATCGTCTCGGATCACGGAGAGCGTTTTACGGCTATCAGCCACGGAGTTCAGTTTCCTGAACTGCTTTTCCTTTTGGAAATCGTTGAAGGCCTGGACGTTCGATGAGATCATAACTGCCATGAAAATAGCGAACCCTTCGATCCAGGCTGTGCTTCGGTGATCGGCCTCAGTGGAAACGTTGAGGATGATAGATAAGGCAGAGGCCGCAAGCAAGATTCTAAGCGTGAAATCTCCAAGCGCAGCCCAGAGTAGCCCGAGGTAGCTGGATCCTTTAACTTCTTCTTTCTTATTAGTGCCGTGCTTAATTCGGCGTTCTTCAACCTCAGAGGTATTAATACCTTTTCGGAAGTCGACGTTAAATGTCTCTGCGATGAGATGCTCGGCATTAAGGGAGTTAAGAAAGTCGACTTCTTCAGCGAATTTACGCTCCATGGTGATATCGACTGCTTTCATGAGCTTTTCCTTGACCTCCGTATAGGCTGGGTCGGCATCACTTGGAGCAACGTCTTTGATATGTTTCTTCTTTGATTTAACAGTCATCGATTAGTAACTAGTTTTTGTTTTAGATTATAGAGGAAATAGGTCTAAATATAAAGTACTCGAAGGCGGCATTTGCGGATACGTTAATTTTTAATCAGCCGACGAAAGTAGCACCTTTAATATTCGCCTCCTTTTTCGGAATCATGAAATTCTCAGGGGGTAATACTATCGATATTGGTTCGAAAACACTATCCCTAGGAAATTCGTGAAGGACTTGGCTGTGGGATGATTTTTTTTTTTTAACAATTGACCTTGTCCGCCTCTACCTCCGATGTTTTCACAAATTATGGTTCGGATAAAAGAAAAAAAGCGGTATGTTGTAAATTTTATGCTTATAACCTGTTTTCCTGTATTCATGCATAGCATCTTGATAGGAAACGTGCTTGAGCGATGTCAAAGAACAGTTTTTTTCCCTTCACTCCTGAATAGCACGGAATTTAATATCGGGGGTAATTTATGAAGATTCCGAATTTACCCAATTTAATTTTTATTTAGCATGTCGAGAGTCGAAAAACAGAGTTATAAGAAAGGCAAAATGCACTGTGGGAGGGTCTATGAGTAGGGTTGAACTCATTTAACTGTTTTTTTTTTGTTTAGGTGACAGAGGAAACAGAGGAAAGCAACTTGAATGGTATTTTGAAACTTATCAAATTGTTACTGACTTCTCATGATAAAGCTAAATCTGCGAATTAATCCGGAAATCCAGCTGACTTTTCCGTTACATGTAAGGAAGAAATTCGATAACCATTTAGCCTCGCTCGAGAGCAGAGAATCCTTGAAGCGTCTGCTTCAACCCAAAGCTACGTACCACATACTTTGAGATTTTTCGAGTTTTGAAAGTCAAAATTGTAATGTTCTGTTAGCGATGATGAGTAGGTAATGCGTTGGAATACTCAAAAAAAATAGATAAGCTTCTTTTAAATCTCGATACTAAGCAACATTAGTGCTATTGGCTAATAAGAAAAATGTATTGGTTTGATTTTAGAAATAAGTTTGCGATTTCTTGATCAGGGTAAGAACCCGGGAGTTCTATTCGGCGAGTCCTGCTAGTGTTGCTTGGAGCACTTGGAGATGGAAAGTTGCTTTTTTCATCATATATGATCTCCTAAGCTCAGAAAATGTAATGACGATCATGATCATGAATGCAAAATTGGTTTTGATCTGAGCTTTAATCGCTTTCCTTTGGGTTAGTGGAACTATGTATGCTATTCCAAAGCGACATTCGACTTAATAGGAAGCAATTTTTTAGTTTTTAGGAGTTATAGATTTCAATGGATTGTTCTTTTATGATTTACCTTCAAGCTATCAGTCGAAAACTTCTGTTAGTAGCAGATTCAAGGCCTGTTGGAATGGATCAAGAGACACAAAATAAATGATTAAATGGAGACGAATGAACGATGGAAAAAATAAGGGTAAACGAATTAACGAATTTAATACATGTAATTATGACTCACTGACAATCACTAATCAAGAAGGAAAATTTCTCGTTCAGAGGTTCTTCCATTGGAGATCTATAATTTGACTCAGAAAGAGCATCGGCGGCAGTAGTACTAAACAAATCTAAGAGACGACCCTCAAGAAATTCCTCTATTGAAAAAATGATTCCATCTTCATCACAGATCAAATAGTATGGGGTCAACTCTGCATGTTTCTTACATCCTAGATACCAACAAATTGATTATCTCTTATAATTTTCTTTGCGTTGGCCTTGTTTTACATATAATTATTGTTTTTTGACAACCGAAATTGTAGCTTTTCATTAATGTGTGTACATTTGATGATCTCTTGAGAGTTTGAGGCTTTTTTTAATGACCAAACAAAAAAAAACTGCTAAAAATAATTGAAGTGAGCTGCTTTCGATAAAAAAGGTACTTTTATAGCATCCTCTAGCCTTATCGATGCAATAAAGCCATTTGACCATAAAATTACAAAGTTGAATGAATGACGTAAGAGTTTGGATAGAATTGATCTCAATTGCCGATTAATTTAGACTCCATCTCTTCTTAGACCTGTTCGTCTAATTGGTATGCAGCAAAAAGTTTTGAATACGTTTCAAATTGAGATTTGTTCTTATTTCGCAATAGAATTCTGCCATGGCCATCTAATCTATGATTACTCCTGAGCAGCTGTATAATAGGGAATTGCTAGGAGCATATAAGATAGAAACAGCGGTTTCTCCACATTAGATTATACAATAGGACGTTATGGCCAATCAGCTATACATTTTCACAATTTTCTTTAAGTCATTTCAATACTTTGGTTTTGACGTTCAGACTCTTATTCACAAGAGAGAAGGGCATTAAAAACTGGGATCAAGCTTCTTACAATATCAGGCCTTTCACTGCAAAATTTCAGGAATAATTGCTGAAATCTTTTTCAGTCAATAATTTTCTAAAATTTTAATTTCTATTATTTCACTACAATTAAACAATTTTCATTTGAATGGGCTACCACAAGACGCTGAACGTGAGCAAAAAGGCTACCACTGATGAAATCAGACGAAGTTATCTCTTCCTTGCAGAGAAATATCATCCAGTACCGATCATTCTCTTTACTTTCTAATCCTCTCCGATTGCGTTAGAAATTAAACAAAGACAGTCATTATGACGCTGAGGCCATCTTCATCGGCTTAGCTGAAGCATATGCCGTGCTTTCCGACCCGTTTAAAAGGGATATTTACGAAAGGAATGGTCTTGCAGGGTTAAACAGAAGCTTAGATGAAGGACTCGTTCCAGGATTGCCCTGCATGGACGCCGCGCAGCGTTTCAAATTCATGTTTATTGACGCAGGCGCCTCTCTTTACACCTTCGAAGGCGCTTTACGGATTTTTCAAGAAGCTTTCGATCAGTATGATTATTTTTTCCAATGTAATAGAGCTGAGACATTATTCAGGGAAAGGCCGGATATCAGTCCAGTTGATAAAGAAATAACCTTAGATAAAAAACGGCCAGGCCTTAGAGGGAAAAAAACTGATAACGACGATTTTGACTATTACTTGTAACAGTGGCATATCGTTCATAAAATAATTAAGATTAGTCAAAAGGCGATGAGTAGAGAGCGCAAAACTGAAGATCGTATTGATACTGTGGCTTTGCTGGCGACGATCCCTGTTAAAGAGTGGAGGAGCTTGATTCAGAAAGAGTCGGAACCGAGTGTGAAAGAGCAACAGAACCTCTCAAAACAGGGAACCATGAAGTCTGTCGACATGCTACCAAATCAATATTCTCCAGGTAAATTAGTATTGAGGCATTTTATGTAACTCTGGGTTAAAGAGTCAACACAAAAGCAATTGAAAGGCGCAGAACCAACGTCGGGATTCAAATTTTTCAAATTTTAGGGAGTCATGATGAACAAAATATAGAAGAAGGTTTTTGTTTTTACTTGCTGTCCAAATCAATTTTTGTGCATTCACTAATGTCTATTGCAATACACCATTCTACTGTATATGTGACTCGAAAAGGCAACTCACTTTGAATAGCTGTGTAATTGTTCCAAAGGTGATTTTGGTGAGGAAAACAGTCAGCAATTAGCAATTAACAATTCACAGTAAGTCAGTATTACACCTTAATACTTCCCATCATTATGATTATGAGTCTACCTTAATCTCAATTGTTCAAATAGGCAGGTGTGATTCCTCTTCTTTTTTCGATAGCAGAAATTTAAAAATTATTGTTGATATCTTGGTTTTCTGGACCTCTATTCCGTTAGCAGTGAGTTTCCATCAATGATTTCAAGCAAAGAGCACCAGTCAGATGCCGCAATAAACGACTCAAACACTGAGAAGCTAACAAATTTAAATGACGATATTCAAGAAAAGAATATCGATGATGAAGAGTCCAGCATCAGCCTTTCCCGAACGAGCTCACAGAGACTATATGCAAATTATGGTAAAAACAGGCTCTAGTGCCTTCATATCTGCGAATGACTTCACTTTATTTGATTATATCCCCACGAATTCTTTCATCTGCTTTCAGCCATTACTATATTCTGTTTTCTCACATCCTGTTTGAAAAGAGCCAGCTAAACGTGTCGCTTGGTGCTCTTATCAGACGAACAAAATAAAAATTAATGAGTTTGAGACGAAGCAAGAATACGCGAATTTTGATGGAGTGAAACTCGACAATCTCAAAGGTCAATTTACCGCGAAATTACATGTAAAAAAATTTTTTCCATAGATTGGTGCTGGACCCATGTCCATGAGATTCCGGATACTGAACTTCTTGTTTCTCTTAATCATTCTAGAGCTAGCTGCGCTAATTTTGAAATTTTTGATGTGTCGAAAAAGAAAAGACCCAAGAGAATCTTTGCCTTTGAGGAGGTTTTAGGAGGTAACGCCCATTATTTAGAAGCAAATATTTTAACGAAAAATAATTCGAATAAGTCACTGGGATGGGAGATTTAACATACAACATGAGAAGAAGACTACTTGGCATTATACCCCAATGCCCCAATTATTCATATCACCTCTTTGAGATAACTGAAGGGAATACCGCGGTTAATCTCGTTCGACGAGTTAAATGGCATCCAGCTCACGCCTCTGGTGATTTGGATACAAATTGACGCAAATTTGATCTTTATTGTTTTTATTCATTAGGAAATTGGATTGAAGGGATGCATTTTGATCTCGAGGGAAAGCTTGTAGCAACACTTGATACTGGGGGAATGTGCTTAATCAGAGATATCGATACAAATAATGAGCGCTTGATTATGCAACTACCGCTGAAACCGAGAAAATTTCCCGAGCCAGGTAAGAGTCGGAAAGTTCTGCAGCTAAATTATATTTTAAAGATTTCGCTTGCCGATGTAAATGGAGCAGTTTAATTGGCGATCCTACCCTTTACCTTAAGTATGAGATGCATCATCTCAATATGCTAGATCTAGAGAAACAATCTTTAGTGCTTGATAGCGCGTTCCGCGTTGAAGATGATGGACCTAGTAACGATATACATAATTTTGATTGGCATTGAACAATTTGAATAATAATAGCTTGTCATACGTTTTGGATGGATGTCTGCCCCGTCGATGAAAATCTCGTTGCGACCTGTGGTGATGACAAAAATATCAAGATTTTTGATCGGCGAGAATGTGATGTTGTGCAGACGTTCGATAATGTTCATTCAAGTGAACAATTAACTCTGTTTCTTATTCGAGATATTAATCAATTTTCTGTTTTCGCATTTCTGAATTCTTAACGACATCATTTTTATAGAATGGATTTATTGCGTGAAGTGGAGTCCGAACGGTGAGCTTCTGGCGACGGCTTCAGCTGATGGAACAGTGAAAGTAACTGACTTCAAATCAGGAAGAGCAATATTCACAGGAAAGAATTTAAATCAAAGTAACAAATTGTATTGGACAAACTTCTCACTTAATTTTCATTTGATACAGAGGAGGCGATGTCTGTCTGCTTCATATAATTAGTTTTTGACAAAAGTTTCTTCAGAATCTGTTCACATTGTTTCTCACCAGCCTTACACCTAATAAGATCAAGAGATATTTTGGAGTTTTTTTAAGGTGTATTTAAATGTATGCCATGAATATGAGGATGATAGTGTATGTTTATTCGAAAGGATTTTCTACAGAGGAATGAGTTTTTATTTCTCTTAAATTGAAGGTCCCGAAACAATTTAAATTCCTCTCAATAGAGGAAAAAATGATGAATTAGACAATTTGAAGCTCATGAATTAACACGATTTCCGATCGACAAATTTATGCTATCAACAAAATCCAATTTTAACAATATATCTTATTTTTCTGATAAGAAATGCAGAATTCTGCGACGAACTATTTGCTTGTACCCCTGCGGCTTGCAGCCCATCATGCAAAACATTGCAATTTGCCTTGGAGAATGGAATATGGTACAGTTGTTGCGTGCTCCTCGGCATACCTACTCTATTCATGTAAAAAACCATTCAATTTATCGAATCAGATCATTGATGTCATCAGATACCGGTTTTGAGTTGTGCGGAAGTGTATTTGGGGTCGTAGATACAATGTTGGCATTGATCTTAGTGATCAAATTGTTTCTCATGGAGTTATACATTCGCAGAGGACATATCAAATGTTTGCTCACAGTAATCATGCTATGATTGAGAATATAACGTGTGTAATCTCACTCTAGTTCTGGGAGAGCAACATGATAACAGTATATCTTGGAATTTTCTTCTACATTTCATGGATTTACATTAAAGTAATATCGTTTTTTGACTAAATAATGATGTCATGGCTTGATCTCTAGACTAGCGCGATCTTAACAATCCTGGTTTGGATGACATCGAAAACACCATTCTTCATTGCATTGAAGTAACTTTTTTACCTGTTTTCTCACATTAACAAATGAAGGCTGGTTGTTGCAATGATAATCCGAGGATTGTGGCCCATAATGGTGTTTAATACCATACTGAGAACAACAAGATATACAATGCGATTGTTGGGTAGAAATTTCATCAGGATGAGACTGACAATGGTCCATGTTGTTTGCTCAATAATTCTAATGAAGGCGTTTTCTCCGAAAACGCGTTGGGGCTTGGTGCAAAATGTCTCTCGATTTCCTCAACAAGATATTTCTTACATGGTGTTTCACACAGAAGGCATCTATCTCTTACTTTCAATCATTGGGCATGTGATAATTGATAAACTAAGTATTCGCACAAACCACATCCAGATAAGGTTTACAACTAATACAATATAGGCCATAGAAGATCACAGAGAAAAATCCAAAAACACGTTGAGCATCTCAAAGTTATGTTCAAAACACAAGTAAATGCAAATTTTGTAACGCTACTGAGGTTTTTCCAATGAAGGAAGCAAATGGAGCTGTCTTTTCAATTGTTAGTATCGCACAAAAATTTATTTATACCACAGGCCCAAAGGAATTAGAAGCTCAAATGTTTAACTTTGGTACTCACAGAGGGATGCTTTTCAAAGCTCCACAACTGCCCAAAT
>ENA-UOTX01001474-UOTX01001474.1-compost-metagenome-genome-assembly--contig:-NODE-1474-length-17432-cov-115.980467_pt1 | contig 17432 bp, 17 predicted proteins | sample MGYA00238143_ERZ746982 | MGnify/ENA primary metagenome ERZ746982 (study PRJEB28758, sample SAMN06268862) | compost metagenome | isolation source: single cell | place: USA: California, Emeryville... | reverse complement strand
TCCAAAATATTGAAATGCAAGAGTATTGTTGAACGGTATAGAGAACTTCATTATGAAAATGAGTATTGTATGGCACACATCAGACAAAAGATATTTGCCCTGCTCATCCGACGCCTAAATTTCAATGTTTATTAGAAATCCTAAATAAAATTATTTGCTAAGCTTCACTCTAATTATTGCTCCGGAAGATACAGAAAACTTTGCATAATGGTTGAAGCAGATGAACCCAAGCTTTACAAATATAAATTGGTTTTAATGGGAGACGAGGGTGTTGGCAAAACATCTTTAGTCTATCAATTTATTCACGAAGTTCATACAACCGTTTACAAGCCAACTCTCGGTTGCGAATTCTACACCAAAGTGAGCTACATGTAGTATGCTTTCTCTCAGCCTCATCTCCTCTCAGGTGATTGATTTAACGGATTCAGTACAAGCAAGTTTGCAGGTCTGGGATTTAGGAAGTAAACTCTCTGCAACTTTCTGGCATTAACTCGAGAGTGTAGAGGCAAGTATAAACTCCAAAATGCTTGATACATATATCATGGGTGCAAACGCTGTAATTTAACTATCACATCACACTCATCAACATTGGCCAAACAAACAGATCCTTTTCGTTTATGACATTACAAAAGAATCGTCTTTCAAATATATCGACACCTGCTTAGAGCTTGTGAAGAAGATTTATGGGCCAACCAAACTCCCGTAATTGAACCGTTCCTTGGATAAATAATTAGCAGACTTCATGTTTCTACAGGACTTTTATGATGATTGGAAACAAGTCAGATTTATTTCATCTACGCGCAATAAAGATTGAAGAGCAAATGAGCGTAAACTAACACATAAGCAGACAGTGCATGACATCTCCTTCTTAGTACTGCGAGAAAAATAATCTTCATAGTCAATTCGTATGCGCTCGAACTGGAGATCAGGTAAAATTTATATTCATAAGCGTCAGAGGACAATCATTTGGCAGGTGAAAGACTGTTTTAGAAAAATCGCATGTGTTCTGGCAGGAATTGATGTTAAAGTGAGCAGCAAGAAAGTAAAATGGTTGCGTTGGACAGCTTATATTAATGAGAATAAATTAGATAAGGCAAATGCAGAAGAAAAAAATGAAAGATGAAGATGAGGATAAAGATTTTGGAGGCTCAGATGACAGTGCTGTTGAAGACGAAGGAGATAAGAAAACATCAAAAACGAAAAAGAAGAGCAGAGCTTGCCAAATTTATTAGGGTTATTCTTATTGTTTTTAATACAAGCTGCGGCTAGAAGCGATTTGCTATATGTAACATGACCAAAAAAAATGTAGTGTAAGAGGAGAGTCCTCTTTATATTATATTTCTTGGCTAAGAGATGAATCGCAGCGCAGGATATATCACTTTGAATTAATCCTGCAAGATCTTTAAATCCGATGGAGCTGTCTATCTTATCTAAAATGTTGGTCTCGAATGATAGCAATAAGAATTGTACAATAAAAAAAGTCTATTTCAATCTCTAAATGAAAGAGCTCGCCATTCTTTTTGGGAGTCAGGGTCTTTGATTACCTCTGAGCTGGGTTAGAAAGCTGAAAATTAAGTTGACATTGAACGTGAGAGAGAGAAGCAGATCAAAAATTAGCTTGCATCATAGAGTACCATCAAACTCGATGAAATAACAGTTATGATCAACACTTCGAACTCTTTGATACAAATCCTCAAAAAATAATCATCATAAATCATATTTCTCATGCTGCACTTCACTATTGAAACAATCTTTAATAAAAGCTTCGTTTTTTTGGTTTATGCATCTTCTTCGAGATCAAAAGTTCGTTTCTTTTTCTCGCCTTTCGCCTCTTTGGTTTTTGATGGTTTCTTTTTCTTCTCGGCTTCTTCTGGATCATCTTCTCCAAAATCTTCATCAAACTTGGTGGTTCCTTTTTCTTTTGCCTGTTCAGTTTCTCTAAACTTCAAGTAGTCGGCTAGATCGTCAGACTTCAAGTCAGAATGCTCAGACGTTACATCGCCTATCATCACGCAAAATTAGATCTGGGGAGTCTGTATGAAATTACCGTCATCTTCAATGACGTCGTCGTCTTCATCTTCCTCATCATATTCAACTTCCTCCTCCTCTTCATCTTCATCGTCTTCTTCTTCATTCGCATCGTCTTTTGCTTTACCATTCTTTTTCTTTTCTTGTGGCTTCGACTCATTTTTCGTTGCTGAAGTTCCAGTTTTCGATGGCTCCTCATCGTTCGTTGGATTTGCAAGTTGGTTTCGGGGTTCGCCTTCGTCCCCTTTATGAACTTTCTTTTCTACAGGCTGCTCGATCTTTTCGTTCTCTTCAACCTTGACAGGATTTGACGTTGAGCATTTATCAAAGGTGTATGAAAAGTGTTACTTCAGACATGAATATCCTCTTCCCGAAATTTTCTGCTAATTTATTTAAATATTTAAGCTCCTATTATGCACTATGGAAATACCTCTATCTAAGAAAGAAACTGTTCCGAATTTTAAGGCTCACGAGCCTCCAGCAAATGGTTTTGTCTCCTTACAAACCCAGTAAATTTTGGTAATGACCCGTTTTGTATCTCGTAGCTCTGTTTAATCTCTCACGTATAGTTACGAAACTATAAAAGAGAAAGGATGCAACTCTCTGTACATTTTACTTTTAATTAGGAATATATACATGCATGCAAGATAGATGTAAGTTACCAACATTAATTAATTTCAAACGTTGGAGCAACGGTGTCAAATATAAACAGGAAGATCTTACTGGTAATATAAACAAAATGAATGATAAAATAGCGAAAATATGTTCAGTTTCATTATCAGAAGAAAAAGGTCCTAACGAACTTTTTCTTCAAATGACATATGTAAGAGATAATAATTCATCACAGAAAACCATCGTTCTCTGGTTCATCAATAAATTTTTTGAGTTGCAGCTCTTTGATGCAGTTTTTCATCTTTAGCGTCAGAAGATGTGAGAAATTATGGCAATAATTAAGAAAAGCGATGCAATGGCCCTTCGTTCGTTGGATGTCCACAAGATGATCAGTTTTATTCGGGAGCTATAAGATAAAAAATAAATAATGAATCATTCGAAAAAATAACTCAAGGTACTTGGTAGATATGAAGATTGAAATTGATCTCGATCATCGAGAATTTATTATCTTTGATCTGACTCGTTTTTTCTTGGTGAATTGGTGGAGGAGCCGACGCATCGAAAATTGTGCTGCCATGTTCTTCGAAAATTCTGTGACGAATACGGTGGAAACATTTAATTTTATATTCAGCTGACTTCACGACGAAGGTCTAAATTCAAGCTTCGATTACATAAGCATCAATCAAAATTAATACCGTGTCCAATTCTCCAAGAACCTCGGTGACGGTTTTCATGATAAGCTGGGGAGGAGCAGGAAACGTTAATCCATATACCCAAGAACCGGCACGCGAACTGGCCTCTTGAATCCTGTCGAGGTTCCATATTATGTTCTCAGGATCCATTTCAATCTCCTATTGCAAAATAGAATTAAAAAGAAGGAACCATAGAATGTTTATAACCTTATGCTTTTTAAAAATGGCTGAATACTCAGGCATCGCTTGTTCTTCCTTTTTGATTTCTTCTTTTGCTATTTCTTCTTTCTTTATTTCTTCCTTTTTAGTTTCTTCCTCTTGCACACTTTCTGCACGAATAGTCAAACTCAGCTATTTTCAAAGAGGAATACTCTGTGTGGATGAAATCTGAGCCTTTATTTTTTCATTCATCATCAGATCATAGCCAATTACAAAACTCAAGCTCCTTCTCTTAAGGATGCTTTCTCGTATCTGCTCCTCCTTGAAATTTCTGAAATTGTAATCCATCTGTGCTAGCTTTTGAAAAATTTCTTCATCTATTTTGCCGTCGAACCCCGCACGAGCACTTGCCAGATTCATTTGCGTGTAAAGAGGCGTTGTATCTGACAACCACGGATGTTTCTTAATCATACTGAAATTGATGCGCTTCATTGGATCTGGCTGAAGCATCCGATGAACTAGGTCTGCGGCCATACTTGGGACATGTGAAGGGATGTGATAATCACCTTCTCGTATTCTTTTAAACAGAGCAGGGATATGCTCTTCATCAAACGGCAAGAAACCACTGACTAATGCAAACAAGATAACCCCACAACTCCATGTATCTACATCAACGCCACTGTATTTTCTAATTTTAATAATTAGCAGTTATGATATCATAATCAACAAATATCGTTTTACTTTCCACAAATGATTTCAGGAGCAGCGTAATTTGGCGAGCCGCAAGACGTCTTTAAGAACTTTCCATCCTTCATGAGGTTCGCTAGACCAAAATCAGCGATCTTCACTACTTCGTTATGGTCCACAAGGACATTTTCGGGCTTGAGATCGCGGTGTGACACAAGGTTCAAATGAAAATATTCAACGCCGCTGATAATTTGTTGGAAGTAGTGCCTTGCGATCGGTTCAGGCATCTAGAATTATATGAATGATAGCAGAATACAATTAGTCCTGTTGGATGTGAGTGAATATCTCTTACCTTCCCTTTACGCCCAATTAATTCAAACAGTTCGCCTCCACTGATGTGCTCCATTACAACATAGATATCTTCTTTGGTTTCAAGCACTTCATACCTTCATTTCAAGAAAAAAAGGAAATTTTCATAAATTTCATTCATTTTGGTTCAGAGTTTACAGTCGAATTATGTTTGGATGGTTGAAATATCGAAGCAGTCGGATTTCTCGCTTGATTTTCGAACTCATATTCGCGCTCTTCATCTTCTTTTTATTGATCATTTTTACGGCGACATCGATATTGCTCAGTTCATGGCGAGCGACTAAACGGTTTGCAGTAGTGATGAGTACTCTTTGATAGAAAGTCGAAGAAAACTTACGTTTGACCTTGCTGGAAGCACCAGTGCCTATGGTTTTGCCGAGTGCATAGTGTCCAATCTTGAGATTAGTTGTCATATTATCCGGTAGAATATAGTTTTATTCGATGCGAGAATTTTTTAGTCCACAGATTTGCCTGAAATAATTGATCATTTATGAGCCATATTAATCAAATGCGTTACGGGAAAATGAACCAGAACCTGGGAGCAGCAAAGAGGATGTAATAATTTATTTATGGAATAATGCTTATTCGCACAGCTGGTCTGCAATTAACTGATTTATTAATTCTTAGTCCTTTAATCAGTAGTAATAATTCGTTTTAAAATGAGTTGATGCTGATTTGAGTTAGTAACTTAAATTTGAAAGCGACAGAGTTTTATAGAAAATAACCACATTTTCTTTCGAAATTCTGGATTATTGCCATGGACGAAATCTAATAGTAAGTAGCAATGGAGCAATAGACGAAAGAGACCTTGGCCGGTTGTTTTTTTGGCTCTTTAGATCAGCAGTTCATGATTCTGGGAATTTTGAAGTGATTCACGTCATTTAATAAAGAATTTAATCCGTTTTTACGTGCTTCAGTCTAATAATAATACATTGTGATGAGTTCTCATCACTTTGGCGAAAGATAATCTGTTGAAATAGGGTATCTTTTCGGAGAGTGTTGATTCCTTGAAAGTTAAAGCTTATTTGCACTTGCCTGAGGCGGGTTAGCCCCGAAATAGAAACTCAGCACATAGCCTTTAGATTAATTCAAAATGAGCTTAAAATATAGAAACTCCCTGCAAATTATTCGATTAAATTAAGACAAACTACAAAATTTTTCCGATAGAATTAAGCAGTTCACTCTTCAAGGAACCATCTATAATGAATGATCGAATTATGATCTCTAAGCATTTTTTCTGCCGCTGTGTGCGCATAATTCATATTTTCTCACTTTAAAGATAGACTTGTTTAAGTTTTATTCTAAAATGCTTACATTACACCTAAAACTTCAAAAAAGTTAGTTGTCTTGCCTTATCTATGTTCACTCTACCAGGCAAAACCATAAATATGAATGATATTTAATTTCTTTGCTGAATTCTTCAAATCTCTCTGAATTTTTGCAGTTAACTTTCTCAATTGGTAGCCACTTCTGTTTGCTTTGCTGACCTTGCGAGATTCGAAAACTAACACAATATGGAGGAAAATAAAGAATTTTTGCGATAGTCAGGCTAATGACTCGATCTATTTTGCAGTTGCCCTACATCTGTGTGAAATAATTCCAAAGTAATCTGCTTCAGTTCAAACTTAGAGTTTTTCGACACTGCTTGGTAATGCATCGAACATTTTACAAAGTGTAGTCTTTAATATCAAACTCAAAGAGAATACCATAGATCTGAATACAATTCAACAATGAAAGATGATGGAATGCGAAACCAAATGATGTCAGCTTATACTCCTAAAATCCCTTGAGCTCACCAGTAGAAGTTCATTGCAGAACGTTCCGACGCACTATCACAGTGGATTTGGTTGAAGAATTAGAATTCTTCATCATAGGCAGCTTTTGCTCTCTTTGAATCGAAGAGGGTTCTGCCAAGAGCGTAACCGGCAACCATTCCATTGAGTCCAACATATTTCAGTCTCACTCCGAATGAGTATTCGAAAGCGTGGTTAGTATTGATGAGGAAATAAGCTTGAGTGTAGATTTTCTTTCTGATCGACATGCTTTCTGCGTAAGAGTTCTTTCTGATTAAAAATTATTAAGATTCTTGTTAGATAATTGAACTAATTTTCTCAGAAAGGACTTAGATAATAGCTAATGAACGATTTTTATCGGTTGGATAGCTGAGAATTGATCAGTTATCATTATGTAACAAAGTCCAGAAGTGATAAAAACTATCAATTCTCATTTTGCAAATTGCTAGAATTATTGCACAACTTTTTTCAAAGACAGAACTGCTACTTGACCTAAATAAAGGGACCTGGGTGGACTAGCAACATGAATTTCATCAATAAAAATGCAGAAAAACAAAGAATATCATAAAATACTAACAAAGAGGTGAGTTATGGACTAAATAAAATTATTCGAAGCAGGGACGGCCTCTTGAAAGGGTGGAAAATTCGGTAATAGAAGACTTAGCTAAAGGTTCGGCAAATAACGTTTTGCTTGAAACATCTTTCACTCTAACAAGTACGAAATCACCTTTTTGAATCTTTTGCAGGTTCGCTAGGTCAGTGCTCTGCTGAGTGGCTTTTATTGCCTCTGCTAATGAATCGCCAACTCCTGAAAGCACCTTTTTGGAAACAAGCTCCTTGAGGGATTCATCTAATTTTGGCAAAACTAGTGCTTCCGCATCAATGAGACAGCTTCGGTTAGTGTCTGTTCTTCCTTTCCATTGGTTACCTTTCTTGCTCGTTCCTTCGATCAGAATGAGGTGATATCTATGTATTTTGTAAAAAATAGTCTGGCTTTCGAAATTAATAAGAAGAAATCAACCTTCCGATCTCTTTCTTAGTAGTAATGAGCTGATTTTTTAAGAAAACCTGAATCATGTCATTTAATCTGCTCTTTTTGACTTCCTCAGGAACATCATCAACCAGATTTCGATGGGCATGAGTCTTTTCTCTGAGTGAGTAAGCAAATAAGAACGCCTTTAAGGTAACAAACAATTTTTTAGATATGGAAAAATTGATAGGTTTACTATTTCGTATTTGACTTTTTCAATAAGAGTCAACGTGTCTTGGAACTGCTCGTCCGTTTCGCCGCAAAATCCGGCGATAAAATCACTTGAAAAAGTCATATCAGGCACTTTGTTGCGTATATTGTCAACGAGCTGAAGGTAAGCCTCTCTGCTATAGTTTCTCCTCATTCTTTGTAAGACCTCAGTATTTCCACTCTGAGCAGGCATATGAATACTAATCAAAACGAATACAATCAAAAATTCAAAGAAATCATTTGAAAAAATCCTTACTTTTTGCAAATATTAGGGTAAGCGGCTATAGCATCGATAACCGGATCTGGGAAGTCTTTTGGATGAGGAGAAGTAAATCGGAATCGCGTCTCTGGTGCAAGCTCCGCCACACTACATTTCAAGTTAAAGTTACATAAATTTCTTCATTTTACGCTCTGAGAAGATTCGCAAATCGTGGCCCGGACCCCTTTCTCAGCTTATACAGTTCGCTAAAACCTGCAGGGTTCTCATGTGGAACCTCGATGCTCGGATCGCTTGTGTCATGATAACTGTTGACGTTTTGTCCTAAGAGCGTAATCTCTTTCACTCCTTGGTCTCGAAGTATTTTGACCTCTTCAAGAATAGAATTCATGGGACGACTTCTTTCTCTTCCTCTTGTGAATGGGACGATACAGAAAGAACACATATTGTTGCATCCTCTCATGATTGAAATGTACGCACTAACGCTGTCAGGATTCACTCTCACAGGCACCACATCGGCATAGGTCTCGTCAATAGACAGTTGCACATTAATTCCAAAATTGCTGCGATCGGGCTATCCAGTAATGAGAATTCGAAAATCCGAATATGATTACATTGAGAGCTTGTATTAATCTCGGTAAGTCTCTGTATGCATCTGGACCGACGACAATATCTACAGATTTGTTCTTATCGACAAGTTTCTCTTTCAGACGTTCAGCCATGCATCCTATCATTTCGATCACTCATTAATTTTCCAAATAATATGAATACCTAACACGCCGATGACCAGTTTTGTAGAGCTTTTCACCTTCGATTTCATGACTCTCAACTCATTCAAGCGATGCCAAACTTTGCCTTCAGCGTTTTCACGAATTGCGCATGTGTTTAGCAAGATGATATGTGCCTCTGAGACGTCCTTTACTGCAATGTACCCAGCTTCTTTGAGTATCGAATTCACGATTTCCGTGTCTGATTCATTCATTTGGCAACCATATGTTTCAATAAAAAATGTTTTTGGAGCTAGTTTCTCGTTTTCTTCTATTTCTTCCTTGTTTAAATTGGAATTTGTTGTGTAGTCAAAAGAGCTCTGAAGGGGAACTTCATCGTGATTGAATGATGAAACATTCTGTGCTATCCAACGATTATCATACATACTTCGCTTTTTTGCAAGAATTACCTTTCATGAACTCATCCAAACGAGGGATCTGATCAATCGGAGGTCGAGTATTGCTAAACATCATTGTACATTTGTTAAAGAGATCAATCCCTTTAGTCCTCTTTCTTAACAATTGAAGAGTAGTTTTCAGCATTTTGACTAATCTTATTGAAAAATTCACCCTAGGTTTTATCAATAAATTTACGAAGAGATACGATACTGCGCGCTTATGAAAAGCAGCAATTTTTGATTTCCTGGTACGGTAGAATCCAAACATGAGGGCCATTAAGGCAAAAAAGTCTCTGTATTTGCAACTTACTTATTCTACCGTTATATCCCAAGTTTACTTCTAATTTACATAAAGAGTAATAATTGGTTTTGAGAAAACTTAATAGCGGTCTATACATATATCCTTTCTTGTTGAAAAATCCCGAGTAGCAATTCATGAATCAATACATTCTAACAAGTACCATCTGAACGTCTGCGAAAATTATATAATTTTCACTCAAAATAAATTTCATGATCAGATAAACTGACAACAGGACAAGCCATTTCTTTATGGTTATAAAGTTCTAAAGATTTCAATCAGAAAACCTATGTTAGGTTTCTGCAACCATATACTTTGTTCTATGAAATTTCATTTTAGGTGGTATTTCCAGATATATTTTTTGAAATTTATAATCAAATCATAAAAAATTGATTTCAAGTGAATCAGTTAATAAAATTGAAATTTGCTTATTCAAATCAATTCTTTTTTGTGTGCAAGCTCGAATTCAAAGTGGTTACAAATAACGAGTCGCAGTTGGCTGATTTGAGAGCAAATTTGTTAGAATAGATTTCCTTTCCTTAATTATTAGTAAACAGGTCAAATAGTGTTGAAAATGAAAAAGAAAATAGCTTGCTTTCAATCTGTATTCCAAATTTTAGCTTGAACTATTCGTGTTAATAGGTATAAGATCAAAATGACTTCTCAAATTAAAGGTAATCTATAAAGTCTAAGACTTCAGTCAATGACATTAAAAGAAATAATTCATAATAAATCTCTGAGTTCAAAATAAAGATAGTTATCTATTAAGCTCATTTAATTGATTTTCAACTAGCTACAGCAGTTAGTCTTAGATTCTATATCACAAATTATACAAATCTGCATTCACTATCTGGCAAAAAGTTATTCAATTACTTTCATAGCTGAAAAACTATAATCGAACACTTCTCAACTGTAGTTATTCTCAATTTATAGTTCTGTTCAACATTTTGCCTATTAGTTATTAATTCCTTGCTCGCAACCAATGTTTACTAGTTTGATTTTCGAATACTATTCGATTTTTGTAAATAGCAACTAGTTATTTACTTTAGAGATCTACTTGAGTTTCCTTTACCCAAAATAGTAAAATTTATTAATGCGAAGCACCAGCTATTTCAAGTCGTCATACTTGACTTTGGGGAGTTTATATCAGTTCAAAATTTCACTAAAGTTTGCGGACTACTTTCGCTCGAATTGATTTAATCTCAGACTGCTTCAGGCTAGCTAGTACCTGATGGAAAATTCATCGAATAAAAGCAACTCAGAATATCCTTTGAGTAAATATACAATTATACTGATTGATGATGCTAAGGGTTGGTCATCATATTTAAGTGCATTTTTCAAGAATATTGCATGTATATTTTTCTTTCCAAACAAGCAATTCATAAACGCACAATCAACAGAAATGCAAGGTTAATACAGATAGAGATAATTGAATTCTTGTTGCTGATAAATACATATTTTACTGATTTTGACTTCTTCGCTGAGTTGGCTGCTGACCGCTCATCACATTCGTAGGCATACTTGGCATCGACGGGTATGACATGCGCATGCTAGGGTCTGCAGTTCCCATCCGCTGTCCGGGCATAGCAGGGACCCCACTCATCATTTGCCCTCCATGCATTCCAGGGTTTGGCATCATTCCTCTTTGTTGCGGTTGGGTCGTGTTTGGAGGGTAGTGTCTTTGCATTGGAGGCTGTTGACCACTCATCATTGGCACGCCACGAGGGATTGGTTGTCCCGACGACATCCCTGAAGGATGAGGCATTCCATGAGGATGTTCCATACCATGTGGAGGTCCATCCATATGAGGTCGCATATCAGGTCGCATTCCTTGCGGATTCATCATCGGCGGCTGACTTCCTCCAGAGGAAATACGAGAGAGAGTATTCATACCTGGTTGGCCAGGCATTGCTTTCGACATCATACCCGGTTGGCCGGGGATCATATTTGGCTGGTTCATCATTGGATGAACTTGAGAGCTCTGCTGCTGCTTGGAAATTTGTTAGAGATTCACATTTTCTATGAGCAAATCATACCATTTGATTTCCGGTCAACGACGCGATTTCTTCGATCAGTTTACCCATATTGGAGTAGGAAACTACAGATTTCAGGTTAGAATATTCAAGAACAAGAGGAAGTTACCTCTGCTTTTCTTAATCATAGGTTGAGGTGGTTCTGCACCCTTATATCTCTGATTGATTTCGCGATTAATTGTTTCAGGAAGAGGAATGCGTCGAAGATCGCTAACGGGATCCATCTCCTTTGGATAGATGATTTGAGACGGTTGAGGCATTAAAACTATTTCTCTTTCTTTTTTCAGAACTTCTTTGATGTTTAAAAACAGCTGGAACTGATGATGATGAGGTGGTCCGCTGGGACTCTTCTGCTCTAAATAGCCTTTGAAATTTTTCTGAAGGCGTTTGAATCTGAAAGCGATGTTCTCTCCTTCTTTCTTCTCTTGTTTTGCGGGTTCTTTTACGTAGCCATTCCTGCTATCATAAGTGGAAGTAGACGCCTTGCTGCTGCCAGAGTATGGCAGTCTCTTTCTTTCTAAATTGAACAATTTCTTGCGACTATCAGCTTGGTTTGCCAGCCATTTCAATTCCACCACTCTCTCATTAATATATGGACTTCCTAAAACAAAATAACACTGTTAGATGGTGGCAGGAAGCCGATTTGAATACCCTTTGACAGCAAGTTCATATGCAGGAAGTCGCATATCAAATTCCAGCGGTTTCCATACTTCTGGACGTACGAATCAATCAAGAAATTCACAACTGGAGGCCATTGGATTCTGTCAATATGGGGATGACCGCGCTTCGCTCCCCAACGTATTCCTTCTTTTTGATAGTAGAAGAAGGACTCATCAGGCGTTCTTGGCAGGTATTTTATGAAATCTTGCACCATCAATCTCTCTGCAGGGGGATTCTTTTTCGCAATCTCCCCATCATGATGCAACCTGTGTTGAAACATAAGGTTAGGATATAGAGCTCAGATAAACTCAATTGATTACTCGACCATTTTGTCCCGAATATAGTTAGCGAAAGATTCCAAGTCGCTGTGGCTTTTATAGATGAGATTATCCATCTTATCGTTAAAAGTAGGCTCCGCGTAGTATGGATTCTTTTCAATTGATGGACCAAACCCTTCGAGTGGAATAGCATCAACTTTGGGAGGGAAAGCTTTATTAGTTTCAATCTACAGTACCAGAAATTTCTGTTAACAACCAATGAGAAAAAGCAAGAAAATACTGAGATCTTGAACATTGACTCGTAATCTGCGTCAGTCATCGGCTCCTCATAAAAGAGTATAAGCAGCTCATCGCTGTTCTCCTTCTCTCGGATTTTTTTCAAATCTTTGAAGTTGAATGTATAGGCGCCTTCCATAAATAGCTCGGCTATTTTGGCGTTCTGTGCGGCAACTTCCTTAGGATTTGGAACAGGAATCGTCGTAGAGGTAATTTTCTTCAGCTTGATATCCTCTTTTGAGACTGCACTTGTGGAAATCGTTGAGATCTCTCTAGTCAGAGCAAAGTTTGAAAGCGCGGGATCTCGTATAGATATCTCTGGAGCAATTTGCAGGCTTTTGAGAGGATCTACTCCAGCTTCCGCATTTGAATCTTTCTCTTTGATCCTATTCAGTATCTCCAATGGCTCATTTGAAACTTTGTTCTTGTATTTCTTGAGACACCTCTGCAGCTCTTTTACGCACAGGGCGCGATTGATCTTGCACTTCTTTTGATAAATCACAGCCTGGATTTCTGACTGCTGCGCTACTTTCACATCGAGATTCTGTTCCACAACTCTGGCGGCTGTGTTGAACATATTCTCAAGTAACTGCTTTTTCACCGATGATGCGTTCTTAAACACTTGATTGATGTCTGCTGTGGAGGTGTCACCCTTCGTTTTTTCCACATCCAAGATTTCGCTGTCGAAATTTGCGCGGCTATCCATCTTTTTGGATTTTCCCAGTGTTTTGAGTTTTTTTGGCTTTTCTTCTTTCTTTTCTTTTTCGTAGCTTATCGTGGACTCTACAAAATTATCAATTTTGCTGGCTCCGTCGCCTTCGATATCCATTTCTTCTCTTTTGATCTCTTTTGTTGATTCCACGTCCATTTCTTTCTTCTCAGCAAACTGCTTGTTACGATAGACACAGTCGAATCCACGAGAGACCATGGATGCGAGCTCGCTTGAGATCAAACGATGCACCATCGCAACCTTGTTTTGGTTTATCTCTCGATTAATCCGCTGTTTCTTGAGTTTCTTGCTCAAGTAGTGAGCAATCGCTATTTTCGATTTGCGCTCTTCCATCATATCGATAGCGACCCATTTAGCTTCCTCAATCACAATGTCCCAAGGAGTTTTCTTTCGTTGAAGGCTGATTGACTGTTCTCTCTCAGCAAGAGACTTCATGTCGATGAAATACTCTTTCCTAACTCTCTCTACTCTCTCAATTAGACGAAACTTTTTCTGGTAGAGATCAGGGAGGTAGGGCATGAGATCCTCGTTCTGTAAGAGAGTGTTAGCAACCAGAATATGCAGATTGTGGCCTTACTGTGATGTCCTTTGGATTGACAACATGGTTTCTGTGTGGATCGTCTGAAGAAAATTGATAATTAGAGCAAAATCACAGGAGTGGGGTTGATAATTAGAGAGTGACGTAGGATAAGAATCGAAAGTTGAAGACGAGGACATGAAGAATTTACATAAGATTGGTCTTGAATCCGGAGGAAGACGATGATTCATTATGAAATTTCAAAAATATTCCCTCTTAGTTTTTTATTTCAACGCGCCCGATTTTATTTTATTGTTTATACACATATCAGAGCTTAAATGCTATTCAAATTATCTGACTAGACCGCTTTAACACACCGCTGTTAAGCTAGATTGGAATTTTCTATTATTGCCTGATTTTACAAATGAGTTTCTTAATAAAAAAGCAACAATATCTTTCCTTAGGCTTTCACAATTACAAGGTGCCCATAATTCCAGAGTTACACGTGATCATTGATCTTTTCAAACCCCAAAGATCCCAATATTTATTGAATCATATTCACAGCTCGAAGCAGATAAAAAACTCAAATAATAGAGGTTATCTTATATTAATGGCTTGAGCCTCAGAGTTCCCACTCATCATTAACACGTGGGATTTGATTATATGTTTGTGGTTCGTAGTTTTGACCCAGAGAGATTTTTGAAGAATTTACTCTTTAACTGGTTGGGCTAAGCAGATACTGACATGTTTTTGAGTTTGATTCAAGGTATTTATCTTTTATTGCAGACAGAGAAGTGCGATACTTTTGCTATAATATGCCGATGATAGCTGCATTTTCCAGTTTAGACTATTGAACATTGTAGCAGACGACCTCGACATTATCTATCTGACTATAGTATTTCCATTAAGAATTACTTGGAAACAGTTAGAATTACTAAATAGCATAACTAAATTATCGAATGAAAATTGAGAGTAATTCAATTATTTTGGAAAGTAAATTAATTATGAGTAATTTAGTAATTCTCAATCAAATAAAGATCAAAGTTGTTGATTTTATAATATTTATTTTCGTCTTGAAAATTCAAATTTCCAACTTTCAACTTCAATCTACCTACCTACCTGACTAAAATTCTTTTATCTTTCAAATTTCTCTATTGAAAATAATGTCTTCAAAATAAAGCAACAAATTTGGTAAATGGTTTTTTTCTCTCGCTACAATTTATGAAAAGTACTGGTACCTCAATTGAAATTAACGACACATTCAGTCACGTTGGTATTCAACAGATTAAATTGTTTAAAAAAGAAAATAAAAAGAAATACATTACTTTAAACAACATTTAGCAGTCTGATTGAAGCTTAACAAAACATAGCTAGCTGGATTGTTTAAAGCAAACCTTCAATTCAAAACGAATTCCTCGAAGTTTGACAAACAGAAAAATATAATTGAAATACAAAAGCTAGTCCTATGAAGAACCCGATTATCCAGTTGAGCTTATTGAAAAATGTGAATTGGATAAGTACTCTCCTTGAAAAGCCTTTCTGAAATAATAATCGAATCTATAAGCAATTTTCAATCATGGCGCACTCTCTGCTGCAATATTCAGCATGATTTGGAAACTTTAGTGAAAAATTATATTTGAGGTCCTGAATTATCTGGTAGTAAAAAGAGCAAGTGCTTAGAATAATATTATTTTACTTTGAGAAGCCTTAAGAAATGAACAATCACTTTGAGAGGATTCAGAGTGCGAGTTTTCACTCACAGCTAGTTACTTAAAGATTGAATTTAGCTGAATTCTGAAAGAAAAGAAGTAGAATTCGATTTATATTCCTATTTTAAATATCTGAGCAGATTTCCTTTAATCTCTCTACTAAATTATTAACAGCGTCAGAATTCCTTAGCATGCTCACTACAACAAAATTTGACCGTAACGCTGCCTTTTAGAATCGAGATCAAATGAATCTGATAGAGAATGCTCCGATCAGGTTGTACAGGCGTTCAAGGTTCCACATCGATTAGCCCTAGAATTTTCAACATTATTATAAGGAAATTTATTCCAGTTCAGTTAATACCAAATAAAGTAGAATTCTGGTCAGACAATAATTGTTTCCTATAGGCCGCTGGCATATAAATGCTCTAAAGCTGGGATATTATATAATTTTAACAACCTATTTTAAAACCACCTTTTACCATGCAAACTACACAACCGAAATATAAGCTGACTGTCAAGTCAACTAAGTTCGAACTGCACCAGAGTTCCACGAACGAAGTTAAACAGGACAACACTGTTACTTTTGATGAATATCAGCCCAGTTTCGTCACAGAGAAACCCAAAATAAAGCTAGCAGTAAAACCCAAGCCTAAACCCAAAGAAATAGAGACTCTTTCGACTTGTTCGGTCTCAACCGGCAATCCAAGTCCTCAGAATTCGCTGGCACTCAATGAAAAAGCTGAAGAAAAAGTCATACCTCAACCCAACAGTGAGGAACTGACCAGCGAAGGCATCAAAGAGTCTCAATGTCTCAAAGTACATGAATCACCGGAAGCCGAGACAGCAATCACAACTCGCCATGAAAATCTCGAACAGCAAAACCAGAATGAAGAAATCGGCAATAAAGAAGAGCATTCCAGAGTCTACAGCAAAGAGTTCGTTCTCAATATTATTCGCGAAGCCCAGTCAGCTGTTCCTCTTCCAGAATTTGAGTTTCTTACCAACAGAACGAAAATCGAGGTTCAAGCTACCCTCAAACCGAATTATCAACAAAAAGTTGCTCAGAGACCAGTCTTCTTGAAATCAAATATCGGCAAAAACTCTACACAGAAAGAACAACCAGAGCAAAATTTGACTTTGAACAGAAATACCACAAAACTCGCAGCAAAGCCAGCTGCTGATGAAAACTCAGGAATTATCCAAAGACAAGCGATCACGAAAGAAGAGTTAGAAACTCGAGCTCGAATCGAAAAGAATTTGAACAAATGGGAAAAGAATATCAAAAGCAACAAGACCCCTAAGGAGCTTCTCCAAAACAGTATCAGATTGCAGCTGAATATACTCACGCCAGACAACTACGAAAAAATAAAGGAAGAAATTAAGTCTCTGGCTGCGCAATCAAAATTCGCTACTGAGAGTGTCTGCGATATTCTGATCGAAAAAGCCTGGAATGAAGTCAAATACTGCAAGCTTTACGCTAACCTGTGCGAATATCTTGGAAAAATTGAGAGCTTGTGTTTCGACAATGCGGGCAAAAGCTATTTCAAGTCCTATCTCATCGGCAAGATCCAGGGCGTTTTCGAAGACGAAGGTCAATTGAAAATCAAAGCAGCAAAGAGTTTGGACGAAATGACCACAGAAGAAAAAGAGCTCTATTATTCCAAACGCAAAAAGAGAATTCTCGGGAACGTGACATTTATCGGCGAACTTATTGCGATGAAATTCCTGGCCACTAAAGTCGTGATTTATTGCACAAGAATCCTCTTGGCCAAGTATTTCGCTGGGCTAGCAGAGGCAACAAATACTCCAAGTGCTAGTAGTGAAAGCAATGCAGCCTCCCACGAAGACCATATTGAAGGACTTATCCAGTTATACGTGATCGTGGGAAAGACGTTCGAGGAAAGAAACTGCACCTCAGAAGCTGCTAAAATTTACAGCGAAATTGAAAATGCCTGTACTAAAGCGTTGA
>ENA-UOTX01001472-UOTX01001472.1-compost-metagenome-genome-assembly--contig:-NODE-1472-length-17447-cov-19.378066_pt1 | contig 17447 bp, 8 predicted proteins | sample MGYA00238143_ERZ746982 | MGnify/ENA primary metagenome ERZ746982 (study PRJEB28758, sample SAMN06268862) | compost metagenome | isolation source: single cell | place: USA: California, Emeryville, Joint... | reverse complement strand
TATCTGGGCTTTCTGGGCCTCAACGCTCGCTTTTGCCTTAGTAACTTCTCAAAACTATCTCCACATGCTAAAGCAATCTTCCACTGCCTACAAAGCAGCTAAACTCATCGGAATAAAAAGTCCAACAGCACTCAACTCCATGCCTAAAACCACAAGCTTCCGGGCTCCTTCATCTAATAGAGCAGAATCAGGACAGTCTACAGCGCAGAAAATAAACAATTTCCTTTCAACAAATACTCCAAAAACCACCACACACAAAGCTAACAACTCTTCAATCACGATAGATCTCCGCCCAATGAACCCTCGAGCCAATCAAAAGCCTGAGATTGCAGCTCCTCGAAACAATAGTGAATCTCGCTCGAAAGTAGCCATGACAAAAAATATCGAAATTAAGACTCAACAGCAAAAATTCTTAAGTGGTTCATTTAGCGTAACCGAAGATCCGAATCATCATAACGAAAAAAATCAGCATACTCATTCTTCTTTACAAACGTTTGGACTATCGCACCGTCATTATTCTGTCGCTGCAATCGAGCTTTCTGGAAGTGTCGGGAATGAGAAAAATGTCTCTTCAGAAATAAAATCATCAGGTTCGGTCGGCAACCTTGAGCAAAACAGTTCAGGTCAAAAGCAATTCAATCCACCCTTGCTGAAAAAGCACTCACAAGCTTCAATCCAAGATTTCTTCAGCGAGTCTTTTGAAAATTGCAAGGATGATAAAGCACCAGTTGAAGACAATGATTCTAAGGGAGATGATAGATGTATGAATCATCCTCAGAAACGAGCGAAATATTACACCACCAGCGAGGACGATCCCCTTGCCCAATATAAACTCTGCTCGAAATGCGCTGTTGCCCTTGCAGATAAAGGAGCGAAGGTTCGTGAAATCATAAATTCTGAAGAAGACTTACGGAGGTCTGAGATCGAGAGTTTCATAATCAGAGTTTCTCATTCGAAAAGGAATTCAAAAATCATCATTGACTCTTTGGGCATGAAAAAGAGCGATTTTGTTGAGTTTTACAGCAAGCAGAATGAGAAAATTGATTATATAGCAACCGTTTTAGAGAAGCTTATAAAAGAGGAAGTTACTAAGGCAAAAGCGAGCGTTGAGGCCCAGAAAGCCCAGATAATTAATTCGATTGAGGCCTTAGAGAAGAAGATTAACACGGAAATAGAGGAAATCGATGACATGCAAATCGACATTGAGAGGAACTTGGAGAGCATATTGAAACATATCGGCTTAAAGCCTTTTAAGAAAATCATCGGGTCCTATCAACAGCGACTCCAAGATTTTGATGACTGCTTGGAGGCGATTCGTGGGCAAAAAGTCGAAGTAAGCAAAATTTCGGGTGTAAAAGCAAAGCATCTTCAGGAGCTGAAACCGAGTATACAAGCCTTTTTTGAGCCTCTCGAATGCAAAACCGCGATTTTGAAGAGGGTTGATGGCGATCATGAAGAAAAAGCGTCTGATGATTCTTCACGTCATGCGAACAGAAGCAGCTTATATATCAGCTTTGATAATAATAAAGCTGCTTTTGAAAGCGCTCGTGGCTCGATATTTGAAACCCAGCGCGAAGGCGATCGATTCTCTTTTGCTTGCGATCAATCCGCCATCCTGAAAGCCGTGAAACAAATTGAAGGAAATAAAACGATTCCATCGACTGGCCTAGACACCGAGACGTCATCTAACACGCTGAAAACGCCACAAGCAAGGCGAATAAGTGATGATTTGCTAGAAAATACGCAGTTGCGTAGAAAAAGCAGCCTTAACAACGGCGACGAAGCCTTCCAGACACTTAGTCGACGACATGTTGAGAGAGAAGAGCTTGCGGTCGTGTATTCTCGACGCAGTAGCTGCCCTTCTAGCTGCGATGTTACTAGCATCAAGGCTGATAATACTGAAAGAGAGCAAATATCACCTTTATTGAATAAGAACTCAGGGACGAAATCCGTTGGGAAGTTCCCAGTTTTTAATGAAAATAAAATTCCTGATCAGGACCAGATCTTGAAAGAGTACTATTCCCTTCCGCTCTCTTCACGAAGAACGCATCAGAAGGAAGCATCTGAAGATGAGAATGATGAAGAAGATTCAGAAATTAAAACGAGCGAAAGCATGATAAGAAATCATCAAAAGAATGACGATCAAAACCTTCGAGAGGAAGATGAGGATAAGAGCCCAAATATGCTGTCGACGTCAGAGAAAAAGCTCAAATGTAACCCTTTTGCTCGAAGAAAGCAAAAGAGAAACGATCCAAATCGGCAGTCTAAAAGCCATAACAACTCTTTAAATTTTGTTGAAGATGGCTTCGGTTTTGTTCTTAACAATACCGTTCGTTCTCCAAATTTCAAAGACAACCGAGATAAATAAACTGCCTTGCGCTGGGTCTCTGAAAATAGCTCAGGTCCCAGAAATTGTTTCTTTTCCTTTTGCCGATCAAATTATTGCAAACACATACGTTGTTAACTACAACATATTCAATAACTATCCACGAATATTATATATTATACAAGCATATTGCAGATTGATATTGCAGAATTTTCATTTTATCTATTAAAAGCAATCCAACTTTCACTACTTGCTGCTCAATTTTTTTAATCCTAAACCATTACAACAACCTTGTTTTTGATGTTAAAATCACGTAATGTGACCAGAACAAGAGGTCCCCCATTTGCAAAGAGAGCCCACAAGCAGCAAAACCAGTCAGAGTATATAGTTCTATGAATGTAATCTGTATGAACATTTGTAAAATCCCTTTTTAAGCCAGAATTCTTTCAAAATTATATCTTCAGAAATAAAAAACACAGAGATGCAAAAAGTCGCAATACCTCAGGAATCCCTTGTCTGCAAGCCAGATATATTAAAAGACGTGCAATCCCGTTTAGGCAGCAGTCAGTCAAGCGAGCAAGGATTTAGTGACAAAGTCCTCTTGCTGACTGGTTTAGAAGGAGCCGAAAACTGTGTTTTGGGTGTAATTTCTGTAAAGAAAATCGTCGAAGAGTTCATACTCACCGAAGAAGCAGCTTTTGATAACAAAGTCGCCAGTGAATTCGAAGAAATCGAGAGCTTTTTACCAGTTGGCGTGAAAGCAGCAGGTTTAGTCGTGCATGATACAAAAAAAGAGCTTGAACCAATGACAATTTTGAAGAAACTCTTCAAGCTCAAAGCAACTAATCAAATCAAAATAACCTATTTCGTTATCTTCCGAGGAGAAGGAGAGTTTCAAATCTATTTTATTTCGGGCAGCACACTGAAACAGGTCGATTTGACCCTAGACACGAACGGAGATCTAACAAAGGTCGTTTTAAAGGACCAAAGTCTGCTTATCTGCAGCTTCAATCTTCTACATGCATTCGAGCAAGGCAAATCGCAGGCGTTAATTTCAAATGAGGAGCTATTCGCTCGCTCAAAGACGATATTACAGCTACCAGATGCAGAAATATCGGTGTTTAGTGATGCCTTAGAGAAGCAAGATCAGTCGGGTATTCAAGACAAATTTAAGAGCTATTTGAAAGAACTCACTCGAGGAGAGGATCCAAAGAAGGTAGAGTCATGATATCGGAGCAAATTTCGATTTAGCTGTTTTAGAAAAAAGTCGATGTGAAACTCCAGATTGTCAATTTGAAGATTCTCTTCCCGCAATTGTCATCAAAATCAACGTTGAACAGCTTAAGCTATTCAGTATCGTTGGGTAATGAATTTTGAATGAGAATCGTTTTAAATTTTTTTCCAGAGCAAAGAAGCATGTTTGAAAATAAGTATGAAGCCGCTGCATATGTGAGTCCAGATAAATCCCTGACGAGTATTTTGCAGCAAATGCTTGCAAAATTATCAAAGAGCATCAAAATTACTGAAGAAACTCAACGAACCAATCCACTGTTTGCAAAAACAAGAGTAATTTTATCGGAGGAGAAGAGTAATGACTAATTATCTTTCAGATTGGGACACTTGTGTTTGAAAACGAGCTCATCAACCATGCTATTTGTGCATCTGTTGCGCTTGACAGCACCGAACGCAATTGTAAGTGAATTAAGTCTTTGGAGAAGGAAATAACTAATTTATTCTTTCGCTATTATAGTGAAAGTGCCTTTACATATGAGATTTAATCTCCCTCTCGATCGTCCCTTTTTCACGGAGGCGCTGACGGTATTGAATAAAAAAGAAGAATCGAAGGGTGACTCAGGTGAGTCGTAGTATTATAATGCTTTGAACTAACAAAACTTTCCCTTAAAGACAAGTTGAAGACTGTTCATTCCTACATTACCAGTTACAAAGGAAGTAACAGCAGCCTTTAGTTGTTAGCAGCGGCTAATGTTATTCTTTAATAGTTGAAGATGGAGAAAAAGCAGTCATCTACGGAGATTATATTTACTATCACTACGGACAAGATGGTTACAATGATAAAGTAATAGCAGGCGTTGAGGCTTGTTCTGATCTGGTCTAGGGATGGGGATGTGCTTATAGATCATTGCAAACCGTTATGTCTTGGTTCCTAGAGCAAAAGTATGGAAAGCCTGGAGTCAAAGTTCCATCTATTGACGAAATTCAGCAGATTTTAGTTGAAATGGGCGATAAAGAGCCCAAGTTCCTTGGTATATCAACACCATTGTCAAAGTTCTTGTTTTATCAAGATACTTCTTATTCCTAGGTTCAAAAGATTGGATTGGAGCGTTCGAGGTGAATCTGGTCCTCAATAAGCTTCTTGATGTAAAATAAATATGATTAGCTGTGGAATAATTGAATTTTGCCATGATTAGATTGATTCTAAAATTATGCATGTGACTAATGGTGCTAACATTGCCACGCATGCTCGTGAGCTGCTTGAGCATTTCAAAACCGAAGGAACTCCAGTGATGATTGGTAAAACAAAAAAGAAATGAAAATTAGAGGGACTCATTACCATTGATTAGGTGGAGGAGTGTTGGCTTATACCCTGCTTGGAGTCGATTTTAATGATGAAACAGGAGATTGTAACTTCTTGATATTAGATCCTCATTACGGAGGAGCTGAGAATCCAAAAACGATCATTGATAAAGGCTGGTGCCAATGGAAAGGACCGAAGATCTTCTTGGAAAATACTTTTTACAATTTTTGTCTGCCTTTAAGACCTAAATTCATCTAATGACGATCGGCACTCGTATATTTGAAAGCAAATGCATAACGTTTTTCTACAGCTTCTAAGTTTTTCAAATTATCATGCAAATAAAACTCGTGTCTCATTCTCTAACACGATGAGAATTTTGAAATTGATAATCGAAATTGAGCTTAGTTGAAACATCCTAGTCTGTCAATTGTTTGAAAAAAAGTAACTTATCTAGTGAAAATGAGTTTTTTTTTATTTAATTAGAATCGAATCAAGACGAGAAATGCAGTATATAGGCAACTATGAAATATTACATAAATAAAGTTCACTGCTTTGAATAGAGATACTTGTTTTTCATTTGAGACTTCTTGGCTTATCGTCTTGAATGATCGCAGACACACTGACTTCATTTAGATCCAGGAAACTTGAATGGGCAACACTCAGGTTTTCTTTCCGTAAGAGGATATGAATGATGATGAGTCCATTCTGGATGAGAGTGATGACCATGAGAAGGTGAAGAGTGACGATGATGGAATGGTGATGAGTGACGATGCATCATATGAGGTCCATGATGCATCATATGTGGTCCAGAGTGCATCATATGTGGTCCATGGTGCATCATATGTGGTCCGAAATGACCTCTAAATCCTCCGAAAGGATGGAAAGGATGCATCATTGGATGCCCAAAGTGGCCGAAATGGTGTCCCCACTTATGTTTATGTTCCTTATGACCTTCGTCATCTGTGTGCTCTTTGTGATGTTTGTGATGTCTGTGATGCTTATGCCAACGTCCAAACATCTCCTTGAAGTGCTTGCCCCAATGTCTTCTCTTGTGGCATCTCTCAGCAGATTCCTCGTCAGAGCTGCTTGATTCGCTGCTTTCGGATTCTTTTTTGCCGGCCTTCTTTTCAACTTCAATCGCGTTAGCAGAGATGATCTCTTGGACTTCTTGAGGGGAATACTTTGTCAGCACACCATCCTTTCTGTAGAAGTACTTTCCTTTCTGTGTGCAATAGAGCTTGTATTTTTCACCTCTTTGAACGTCGATTCTGAGCAAGTGATGGCTCTCACTGTCGCGAACTGGGAGCACATCAATCTTAATATGCTTTGGTTGAAGTGCAGGATAGAAGCCATCAACGACCAACAGAGCGATCTTAAGTGCAACCTTTTGGAATGAGGACAATGGAGATTTATCACCAACGACGACTCTATCAGCGTTGATTCCGAAGAAAATTTTACCTCCTCGTGTGTTGAGGAAGGAGCAGATTTCCAATTCCAAGTTCTTGAAATCTTGGCCGTTGAGTTCTGCCACTGGCTTATCGTAGAAGATAAAATCAACATCAGCGAAGAATTTTGGTTGGTCTCCAAGGATAAAGCGGGAGTGACTCTTGTTTTTAACAGGGATGTCTTCGAACAAGGCATCTAAGACATCAAATTCTTTCTTCTCTACGCTCTTGCTTTTGCTTCGGGATTCTTCTTCCGAGGTCGCTTCCTTCATCTTATCCTTCTTGTGCTTCCATTCTCCTCGATGCTTGTGCTTCCACTCTCCCATATGCTTGTGTCTCCACTCTCCCATATGCTTTCCTTTCATTTCCATCATTCCTTCTTTCCATTTGCATTTTTTCTCTCTTTTGCACTTCTTCTCCTTCTCACAGTTTTCCTCATTCTCGCATTTTGCGTTGATCTTGACTTCCTCGTCAGTTTTATTTTCAGGTTTCTCTTCGCCAGAAGTGGTAATAATTTCAGTGGAGAGGTTTTTCTCTGGAGTTTCTTGCTGTTCTTGATCTGATTTTGCATCGACCTTCAAGGTTTCAATGAGGTGAGTGACTTTTTGCAATGCTTCGGTTTTGTTTTTCTTTGTGAATTTATCAAAGAGGATAGAGAGAAAGACTTTGATTTCTTTAGCAATCTCTGGGTCACTCAGATAAGCAGCCTTGATGTCAGATAAGGTGCTGTCGGAGATATTTTCCCCTTTGATATATCCTTTGATGTTTTTCTTAAAAGCTTTAAAGCCTGGGCTCTTACGGTGTCTTTTGGCTTCCATTTGTGAAAATAAATGATTTCCCTGTTTGTGGCTTGACTTTGATTTGAGTGATTTTTTTAATTAGTTTATTAAATTCTGAGTCTGATTAAATAGTCAGAAGCTCTAAGGATATTATAAATAAAACAAAAATGATCAGGAGTTAGTTGGATTAATCTTGAATTTAGTTGAAATCTCAACAATATTCGAGACAGTAGGTTTTTTAAAATATCTTTTACCGTTTTGAAGAAAAAAAAAATCGGTAGTGATGTCTTAATTCAAAGCCATTGTTAATGTCAAAGTAAGGTTTTTCTGCCACAATGACGAAAAGGACAGTTTTATGGAATTCCGATCATATTGTTCCAAAGTTCGAGAAGCGAAGAAAATGCTGTTGGGCTTTGAGTTCCATTCCAATGCTATCAGAGCAGTTATATCATGAATTGTTAAAATCAATTGCGTTATCATCACCAGAGTAGGGGCAGTAGTACTTAGAATTTTTGAAGTCTTAGATCAATAAAAAAGCTAACGCCAACAAAGGCAACAAAGAAGCTTGCTAAGCGAATTCGAATTTATTTTTGAATTTTTGTAGAGGAAAAGCATATAGAGTTAAAACGCAGCACTACAATTTCATTTTGTTAGAGCAGACTCGAGAGTTTTTATTGTACCTCTGTACCTGACTAAGAAAAAATTCTGAAAGAAGACAAATCGTATAAATCCATATCGATGTGCATGCTAGGACGCAAGGGACCGAGAAAATAATTTGAGCAGGAAGCATACATCACCTGAATCATACTGAGTGGTCAAAATCAAGCTATGCTCGAAATGAGCCATCTGCTTGGAGCGAGCAGAATAGTTGTAAGCATACTCAATCTTTGTTTAACAGTCCCAATTAAATCAAAACTCGTGTTTGTTGAGGCCAATCATATTGTCAGTAAATAACCAAAGAAATCATCCCTACCTTTCCTCTTTCAATCATTCACTTTGATCTGGTAGATACCTTAAAATGCAAGCTCTAAAATTTTTATTCAAACGGCTGCAATTTGTCCGTTCTCTTTCAGAAAGATATCGAGTAATTAACGCGAGTTCCCGTCAATGAACACGTCATATTTTTATCGCTCCCTCGGCAAGAATAATGTGGAAAATTGAGAAAAAAAATTTAAAATGAACCCAAAGTTTATTCCGAGGAAATATTTGAATGAGTTTCATGCAATAAAATTCCGGAGTTTTTAAAATGCGGAATCTTCTCTTTTTAAAAGAGAGCTACAAGTATATCCAAATCCGGCTCCGCAAAAAGCTCGCTTTCATCGAGACTATAACCGCAATCTTAGGAATCGGTGGAATGATCCTCGCAATGATCGAAGTATGCAATTTTCAAATCTCTATCTTTCATTATCGACTATTTTGAAGAACGAAATCTATCTAAACGACATCCTATATTTCGATGAAGCCCGTGACAGTCGAGGGGAAGTCACGAGCTTTACTATGAGATTGGTAAAACTCATTTTTACTCGCGATCTATAAATAGCGCATGAATTAAGCGAGATATCGATGAAAACGCTTTCTGCACTTTCCTCAGAGTTGCTATAATGAGCACCTCTATTGCAGCTGGTAAAATTTTCCCGGAACTGCAGTGATCTAAAACAAAAACGTATAGCCGCAACCACTGTTTTAAGATACAGATACCAGTTATTATATGACAAATCGACCTCAAAACTCGATGCTCATGGTAGCATATTAATAGAATACAATTTTACAAACATCACCCTAATGTTTCTTTAGCAACGCTGTTTTCTTCGAAAATGTACAGATTTATGTTAATTGAATGCGGATATCTGCTGCTGCATCTACCTCCGAGAGTCAACACGAATTTTAGCATGCAGGAGCGTGGTTATTATCTCGAATATTCGTAATATACTCTTGAAATTCTTCTTGGATCTAAATTACGATGTATTGCAGAGCGGATATAGTCATCACGATATTGATGACGGGCAGAATCTACCTCGCAATGCGAGTATTTGGCTATTTTTCGAAATGGTCGAATCAGCAATCAATTCAGATTCTCCAGGAAAACCGAATGCAACCACTTGGGATGATATTTGCAATAAAAGCTGAGATGAAGGTCCGTCCGTACCTCTTAACTCCTGTGACTATCATCGTCTCATTGCTACTGTTCGGAATTTGTTTGCGATGGACAGAACTGTAATTAGATAAACATTTTCTGTGGGCTGATATGATCATTTAGGCCGTTTATGCATGGGTCTCAGATGGATTGGAGATCGTATGCTAGCGGTCTTTGGTGCATGTTGAATACAATGACGACAGTCGGATATGGTGATTTGACACCAGGCAGTAATTTTGGAAGGATTATTTCTGTTGTTGCTGGTCAGTGGGGCGTGTTTCTCTTTTCGCTCATGGTGGTCTCGCTCTCGAATTCTTCGCAGTTTACAAAACACGAGGCAAGGGTATGAATTCGGTTTGAGGTTTTGTTGTTAAGCTTTCTGGTCATTAAATAGGCTTTTGAAAGCGCAAGAGAGAGCAAATATATCAAGAAGCTCGTAAAAGGTGCGGTTGATGTGATAGTTTCAGCGATACGATTATACCAGCAAAAGAAGAAGGAAATAGATATTCCTAAAGCAAGCAAGTACAGGCTCCTCTCAAATAAAACTGAAAAGCTGCGTGCTATTTTTCAGCGCAAGATAGTCGCTTTTAAGGCTTTCCGAAGGTAATATTAATGGATATTTTTTGACAATGCTAAAGTAATTAGGCTGATGTCAACGGCCGATTTTACTGAAACCTTCGAGTCGCTAGTGAAAAAAATCGAAACAAGACTTCACGCTCCATTCAAAGAATTGAATGCTCGAAAAAAAACCTATGCCGATATCCTTGTCAGCTTTTACTTAACAGATGTAAACACTCATCAGTGCAGCTTTATCTCACATAATTATCAAGGTAATGCAAGACCGAATGGAGGAAAAGGTGAATCAACTTTACCGCGTGTATCGAAACATCTATAATAAAATACAAGAGTTTCAAAATGTAATTATCGACCCTCATGATGAAGAAGGCGAAGAAAGCTCTTCACGCTCTTCTTGTTCCTCAAGGTCGGAAGCTAAAACTAAAATAGTGAAAGAAGTTCTTCAGCGAATGGGAGACTATTCACAACTTCCGCGTTCACCCAAAGGAGACAAAGCTCGAGCCAAAGAAAAGACTGCTCAAGATTATTTAAAAAAGCTCACGGCCACAGCGATCACTGTGGCGGCTGAAGCTAGAAAAAACCCTAACATTGATATTGAGAATTACTTGAAGGATATAAAGAGAAGAGATAATGTGATCAGCAATAAAATAAAGAAGTATTCAACTGGAGATGTTCGCTCGACAATCTCAGAACAAATGCCGGGATTCGTTGAAGAGGATCCAGACTTAGAAAATGAGCTCAGCGATGAGGAAACTGAAAAAGAAAGAAAAATAGTCCCGACGAGTAGAACGAACCCTGGAACACCAACGAAACTAAGCACTTTTAGTAAGTTCAAACCAAAGAAGGAGAGCCCAAACAATCTGGAGAATGCCATCGAAACTTCGCTTCTTGAACCCAAAAAAGAGGAGCAGACTTTGGATCCTTTGATAAAAGCTCTAGAAGACGAAATTTCTGAGCCAGTGCTGAAACGTTTCACCGACTCTTCAAACGATTTGAAGGGTCAAGCCGAAATTGAGAGAGAGTCTAAGCAGCCCAGCCTCAACTCGATAAACGTTGAAAAAGAAAACAAAACGAACGTCAACCCTTCAATAGAGCTGCCTCTTTATCCTTCAAATACTTCATTAGTCGCAGACATTCAAAACAAAAGTAAAGATGTGTCAGAGAGCCATACTTCTATGAAAAATATTTTTGACTCGACCCTAAACGATAGCCCAACCGCGTTTAAAGACTCTAAATTTGGAGAGACTTCAAGGGAGGCATTTTCAAATATCGCTACAAAAGACCCACAAATTATTCACAATCGCTCACAAAACATTCAGAATGGCTCAGAACGAGAAAAGTCTGGCTCTGATCCCAGAGGGGTCTCAAAAGTTCACCTGCAAGAGTTCTCTCCTATCAACACGAATCCTCTCATCAAGGGAATAGACGCAAAAATTGCTCTTACTCCTCAAGAGAGATCATCCAGCCCAAGCCGAGCACTTCAGGACTTCCTCTCAGCAGATTTTCTAAAAAACTCTCCAAGGGACAATCTACCCTCTGCCAAAGAGTCCTCTCGATTGAATGAAACTCCGGCTTCGAGCGAGAGAATTTTTTTGATTAATTCCTCGAATACGCCACCTCCTCATCTCCAACAAAGATGGTATTACGGAACTATATCAGAGTTTCCATCCTCAGACCAGCCGTCAACTCATCGAGAGAATCTTTCTTCTAATAGAATTGACAAATCGACTTCGTATCAAGAAAGATCGGACTCCAAGCGCTGGGTCTCGCAGAATGATATTGACATTGCGTCACGAAATGAGGATTTCAGTTCATTTAGATTAGAAAATATCCATGTTGATCAACTAGTAAAACGCGTGAAAGAACCTGTGGCTTTTCTTCCAAGACAACAAAAAGAAATAAAAGCGCAGATTCCTCTGCAGCTCATGAAACAATATCTGTTAGGAATCAAAACACCAGAAACTAAGATGGGAGTGACTCCATGGAAACGAGTAACAGGACCAACCCAGTCCGAATATGAGAGGATCCTACCTAATTTAGATGTGGGGTCAGCTCGTTCGATCCCTAGTAATAGGACCAGCGATAGAGAAACCACTAGACGGCATCTTCCTAGCGGGAATAAAAACTATGTGCCTTATTCACGAACGCCTGAAGAAAAAAGAGATCAAACTACTGCATTTGATCCTAAGAAATGGGCGGCAAACCAACTGCTTCATAGTGGCAATACTGACAAGAAGAGTGGTGCAGATGAAAGAAATCAGAAGCCGTCACAGGGAAAAATGAGGAGTGATGAGGTTTCATATCAAATTGGCGGAAACGCTATTGATAGATCAGACAGAATAGATTTTCGTAAATTATTAGGACTTAAATGATTGTTATTGAGGAAGTTTGTTTTGCCTGATATTTACAGTGATTTTTCAATTATTTTAATTAGATAAAGGCGTATTTTTATACAAAGAAGGACTCCTTCTACTTTTTTTTTGTGTTAAACGACAAAATCTGCAAATCCTTTAGATTTAGAATGAAATAATCAGCATTGAATTTGAACTAGCTTCAGTCTCTGAGATGCACACTTGAAAAATTGTTGTCGAAAGGGGTTCTTAATTCAATAGATATATAGAGGATTTAAGATTATCAACTTCATATGAAGAGATTGCCAATGGAGGCTGGTTAGTAGGGACAATAGATACGTTCGTAATCGTTAGCCTTATCAATGAATTTATAAATATAGCTAGAGGATTATGCATGCTGTGAAAGGCCCTTGCTAAGTTTGGGTGTCAGCATATTCTATGCGATATATAGGTTGCAACTTATTTCTAAAAAAAATTGGGAGAGAACAAAAATTTCATATTTCTAAAGTCTAAAGTAATCCTCTCGACGTTGAAAATTCTTACTTGAACATCTACTCCCATGTTTGGTAATGGCCAAGACTATTGATAGTTTGATCACCTACAGTGACGAAATAATTCAAAAGCAGATAGAAACAAAGTTTTGAATCATCAGATTCTATGGATTGTTGAGGATTAATGTGACAGTTGATCTGTGCTTAGCATTAGAGTCTTCACTATCCTACTTTTGAGAACAAAGAAATTTTAATTTTTTATTACACTCAAAATGACTGAAATGTACCCCACTGTCAATCGCTTCTAAATATGGGAACAATTATTTATCAAGCTTTACCAAATCTAAAGAGTTCTACTACTTAACTTTGTCCTGAGAACCAGAAATTGTTCTCATTTGGGGATTAGCTAAAGGCTCGACAGCCTTAAAATAGGTTTCCTAAAGACCAAACACCCACATAAGTTCGTGGAAAATTTTTATGTTCCAATAGAGTGACTCCTTAGGAATTACAGTTTGGGGTTTTTTACTTCTTTATAGATATCATAAATGACCATGAACCCACCTGACTACCAATTTTGGATCCCGACTCCATGATTTCCGTTATATTGAATCATTTGAATGAAAATAAGTTCTGAACAATTGGACATTCAATATTTTCAGACGTATTCTCTTTACTGAACGAACCAATATTCTCATTAACATCAGGTGAGATAGGGGTTCTTACCATAAACTGATCTCCTGATATTTTGAGTCCAGCAAAATACCAAATCAAAAGGCAGCCATGAGAAACGACCAATTATCATTTTTTGTCGAGTTCCTTGTCCTCGCCTTAAAATTGATTTTACTTCTCAGCTGACAAAATAAAATCTGACAAGGTCACTAGCTTTTGCTTAGGAGTCGTGCTGGTAATATCTATTTAGAAGCTATATATTTAATTCATACATACTGAAACTATGCCTAAATTCAACAATTAACCACCATCTAACTTATTGATAAGAATCAAGATAGCGCTTGGACCCATTTTGGACATGAAAGCTTATCACTTAACTCGAATATTCCATCTGTAAATGGGTTTAGCGTATTTGATGCAATTCATACTTTACTTTAGGGTTTATAAATTAAAGTCGTCGCATGCGAAACTCACTAATAGCGAGCTGATTTGATTAAACTGAAACAAAATTTCATAAACTAACTCCAGAATTTTTAATAAAATTAATTCAGTGATTCCTTCGAGACCGCTTTGCCAACAAAGAATACGAAATTAGCGTAGAAAAATTAAGACTGGTTCGAATCTTCTAATTTTATAATTCTCAAGAATCACCTGGTCGGGACCCAACTACGGTATTAAATTAATTTCTCCCGTCTTGGATTGCAAGACGCTATTTTAGGTTGCCGAAATAAATTATTAGCTCCAGTTTCTTTAATCGAGAAAATTTCAGATCAGTTAATTTCAATTAATCAGATTCAGAAATCACAGTACCGCTGTGATTCCTTAAAAAAATACTTCTCTGAGATTAATTAAATCCTCGGTACGACTTAATTAATCAATCTGTTTTGAACTTAAAAAATACGTACAGCCTTTCCAACTATGATCAGCAGAAATGAATACGAAAACGCTAACCGAAACATGGCTGGCGCCAACTCTAATGGGATGGACATTGAGGAACCCATGATTTCAACCGATAGAATCGTCGAGGAAGAAAATGACAGTCCATGGATGACTTTTGGTCCTAAAAAGGACGATGCTTACAAGGGAATCTTCCATATCACCCGCTCACTTTACAAGGAACAGCAAGCCACGTGCAAAGCTCTTTCTTCTCGCAAATTTTTCTCAAAAAAGCTGCCAATTACGAAAAAATCGAAAACTAACGACATGCTGGCCGATCCAGCCAACCGCACTGGAAATACATATCAGTCATTTATTCCTAATAAGGTAAAGCAACAAGGCCGTAGTATCAAGGCTAATTTTGATATACAATTAGGTTACATATACCTTCGAAGGAGTTGGATCAAGAATTTACAACGCTAACTTCGATAGCAAAGGAGAAAAATTTTTTGCAACATCACAGGTATAGCCTACCTCTTCGTCGACTCATGTACTTACCAATTGCAATTTTTTAGAGCGGCACAGCCATGTTTGACCTCACTAGTGATGATACATTGAAACTCAACCAAACTATCAATTGCAACTACGTCAGCTGGGCTCTGACTGATTCAGATTTCACCGAAGACAACAAATATATGATTCATTCGACATTGAGCCCAAATGTTCAGCTCTTTGACGTTGAGAACCGAAAATACCTCGCTCAACTGAATATGGATAGTGGAAATGATGAGGATGAAACCAGTTTTTTCTATTACAGCTTCAGAGTTTATTCAGCGAAAATTTCTCCAGATGGCAGACAGATCATCGCTGGTACTTCACGATCTTTGAACGGTAAAGCAAGACTCCAGATTTTCGATGTAGAGGAAAAGAAGCTCATTCGGTCGGTCAATGCACATGAAAATGATATCAATAGCATCTGCTACGTGGACAGAGCAAACTCTTCGCTTATCTTGTCCGGTTCTGATGACGGATTATGCAAACTTTGGGATACCCGAGCAATCGATAACGGAAAACCTGTTGGCATTTTCTATGGGCATTTGAGCGGTGTGACCTATGTTTCATCAAAGGAGGACACTCGCTACTTTATCAGCAACAGCAAGGACCAAAGCATCAAGCTTTGGGATTTGAGAAAATCGAAGACTGAAGAAAAGCCTTACCATCATTTCGGCTTCGATTACAGAATGGAAAAGCTCTCAACCACTGAAATCGGAAAGATCAAGAGAGCTATGAACGCCAACCCAAATGATGACTCAGTCTCCACGTTTTTCGGCCACCAAGTCTATGTCACTCTGACTCGTTGCCATTTCTCACCAAAATTCAACACTGATCAGAGATACATTTATTCTGGATCAGCAGATGGCAGTGTTTACATCTATGACGCTCTCACCACGGATCTTGTTGCCAGGCTCGAGCTTAGCGAAGATCGCATCATTAGAGACTGCGCTTGGCATCCAGTGAATCAGAGTTTGATAACGACAGACTTTTCTGGCAATATCTGCAAGTGGGATTATACTGAGTTATAAGCGATCGTTGCTGAAAAACGAGACCTTTCTTCTCTTTGAATTTAAATTAAACCGACCGATATGATTTTCTTTGCTGAGTTCTTTTCAATCTATTTTTGATAGATTGCGAATGTTTCAGTTCTAAATCTCTCTCTCTTTTCCTATCCAATTATTCAGTTCATATATCTATATCAATGCATTTGTGAATAATTAAGCTTTTTTCGCACTGCTCCAAACGAACAAGGCTTCTTGGTTAATTTGTTGTACACTAGTGAGCACTATCCTATTACTAGAAATTGCAACAATGTGACTATTGCCAAATTCTTTCTATATATAAATTCAAATTGTGAGTGGAGAAATCTTGTGTAAATAAATTCAAGCTGTGACATTAAATCTGAGTTTTCTCCATAGTTTTTATCTATTGATTTGAATCGTGATGGGATAACAAAATTTCTAATAATAGCCTCTAAGTGCTAGGTTTGAGGGAAGAACCTTTTCATGAGGCAGGGCAAATTGCTCATTTCCCATTAAACTCACCAAATAAAAAAACCTGAAGGGATATATTTTTAGTTAAGTCATCTTATTTCCCAAAATAAAACTTCTGAGTAAATTAGAAATCTTCCCACACATGAAAAAGAATCCCTAATTTCATCTAATGATTAATTCTATCAGAGCGAAATCTACCGGTCCATGGAGAATCGATCAAAACACCATGATCCCAAGCGGATACATGTCAATTCTCTCAAGAATCAGCACCAAGGCCGATGTTTACAACGATCGTAGGGAGATATTTCCAAAAATCAGTTCAGTTCGACCGAAAGAACGTCCTAGTCCAATTTCTAATAGAACCAGCCCGTTCAGTCGCTCGAAAATTGATCAGCCGAGTCACGAAGACCAATTTACTGGATATCTTGCAAAGATAAAGCGACAGCAGTTAATTGAAGCAGAGCAACGTCGTGGGACTTCGCCCCGCAGAAAGTTACCACCTTTAACAGTCGATAGTGTGCGTGAATATCCAGGAATCACTAATGAAGGCATCAGAAGATTGCTAAATAATACGTTCACGCGCATGAATCGAGAGCAAGCAACTCAAAGGGCCCGAGCAGCTCGTGAGAGACAGGAGGTTTTAGAAAATTTACGTGAATATGATGAGAAGCCGATCAATATTATTTTGCAGGAAAAACATATAGAAACCGTGATTAATGATTTCCATGATTTGGATAAAGCCCCAGATTCCGTTGTAAACGATTTACGAGTCGAGAGAATGTTCAAAAAACTAGGAAAATCAGCTCTTTCGTCCCGGCGAGAGTCTCCCAGAGCACTTAGCACAACAATAAACTCAACAACCAGGAGAACAGCAAGACTCCAATCGGTTGAGAGAGAATTAGCAATAACAACAACAAACAAAACCATCACTGAGCAACAAGATGGAATCAGTAATAAAGTAACCACTTTCTCAAACGATGACGAATACGAAGAAGCAACTCCTTTTAAACCCAGCATCTTCAAAAACACTGAAGCTATGTTCGGGCAGAAACTCGATCTATCGAGGGTCAAGCGCAATCACACTCGTTCAAAAAAGCTCGCAAAAAAGCGGTCAAAATCGGCTTTACCAATAGCCAAACTCTCGGAAACGAGCATTGTGGAGGACCCATTTACCGTTCGAGCGATAGAAACATTTATCAATGACAATTATGAAACC
>ENA-UOTX01001470-UOTX01001470.1-compost-metagenome-genome-assembly--contig:-NODE-1470-length-17454-cov-4.735973_pt1 | contig 17454 bp, 8 predicted proteins | sample MGYA00238143_ERZ746982 | MGnify/ENA primary metagenome ERZ746982 (study PRJEB28758, sample SAMN06268862) | compost metagenome | isolation source: single cell | place: USA: California, Emeryville, Joint... | reverse complement strand
TGCTAACTTGATTGCCTATTATCTCACTACAAAAACACTACAATTGTACCTTGTGATCGGAATTCAAGCATTTTCGATAATCCAATTTGGCGTGATGACCTACCTTTGCGCCCGAGGAAAAACCCAAGACAGTGCTTACAAATTTCTTTTGAGAATTCAGGGATTACACCAACAGCTGCACGCACCTATACTGCTTGTCCCAGCGATGGACCCGTTTATGTATTTCCTCATTAATGCGCAGGATTCCAAAGCTCAGGCGGTCATCTCTGGTATATTCCTCTTTTGGCCGATTCTCTTTGCAGGGCTAGTAGAAGCCCGATTTGGTATGAAAACCAGATTTTATACAGAGAGAGGACACAATAAAGATCTCTCGTTGGGGTGTAATTTTATCATCTTGAGCAAAATATTGCTCCCCACATTACATCAAGTGAGTGTACTCTACGACTCTTATATGGTTTCTTATATCGCAAACGGGGTCTGTGCGCCGCTCGTCTTGATCGCCTATTTCAAGGAGATGAACTTTCGCACCCACAGCGGAGCTAACGTCCATCTTGCTGGCATCTCATGCTGGATCTGTGGCCTCGTATTTGTTGCGCTGAAACAGTATTATGAGCTTTCCGACGTCATTTACTCGGTTTTCATAATATATGTAATTTTAACTTGCGCATTAATCACGTTAAATAAACGTATCTCTGAGAGTCTTCTTCTAAGATATGACTTCTCAACTCTTTCGATTGGTAGACTCGAGTTTATCACGAAAAAAGTTTACGCACAATTCAAGAGAGCCGACATGGGTGACCCGATCGCCCAGCATACCGTGATCGTATTTTTGAAACATTTCGTACAAAGCTGGTATCGAAAAAATCACGATTTTATCCAGAGTAAAGAGCTGGATTCTTTCCAAGGCTTCGAAGATGAGAGCAGAACAAGCAGAAAGCATCAATTCAAGGCGAAATTGAAAGAGCTGCTGATGGTGGTGCTTGATCTGATGTACAGAATTAAAATTGCAAAATCGCTCAATAAAGACCAATTCCATCTTATTGTGAATTACGTTCTGCTGAGCATCCACAACGAAAAAAATTTCCTCAAAGCCTATCGGATTCTCCTCGACTACACAGAGAAAAAGGAAAAAGTCGGAGTTAATCCATACCGGAGGTTCATTCTGGAGAGCATTGAAGAAGATGTAAAGCAAGTGTTAAAGCTAAAGTTCACTTCAGAGGCTCTGAGACCTGTGACGTTCAGAGACGCGATTACTTTTGATGAGTTATTCGCTGATATTAAAAAAGAGCTTCTTGATAACGTTGAAAAACACGTTGAAATTTATAATGTATTACTCGAGCGGCCTCTGGACCTGGATAAGATATTGAAACACGGGCTGAAGTTGGTTAAGCAGAAGAAAAAGTTAGAGGCTGGCCTCGCGAAGCTTTTCCAGTTGAATCCGTACCATGCAGGAAGTTTCTTCTTGTATAGGACTTATGTAAATCTTGACGTAGTGGTCGATCGTATTCCTAATTTCACTCTCATGGAGAGGAAATTCATTGAATTTAATTCCAAGGGGAGTCAATTATCGACCTCCCAAAAAGGAAAAGATATCAATGTCATTGCCAAGGACACTTGCGTTATCTACCTCAGCTTATCTGAAAAGAAGCTCGGGAAAATAATTAAACACACCTCTAGTATGGCGAGTATGTTTGGGTACTCAGAAGAAGAAGCGAAATATCTGCGAATGGAGAGCTTACAGCCCGTGTGTATCGCAGAGATTCACAACAACATGCTTATGAATCACATAGAAGCATGTGGGAAAAAGCAGGACTTGATGGCAATCCCAGCTGTGACTAGCGATCAGTTTTTACTTCCGCTAAAATTGACGGTCAAAATTGAAGAGATCGACCGAGAGTTGTGCGTCGCAGGGTTCATTTCGAAAACGCATTTCAGTGGCAATAGGCTTGTGCTGGATAAATGGGGCCAGTTGCTGAATTACACTGCGAACTTCCATTCAAGGATCGGGCTAGCTGATTACAAGGGCAGAAAGCCTCTATACGGGTACAACCTTGCAACTTTCGTTCCAAAGCTGGTGGAATCGCTGTTTCCGAATGTGACGGAGAGTCTTCAACAAGACACTGAGTCGGAAGCAGAGTCTCCGAGTCAACGGCAAAGGAAAAATTTAATTGGCGAGATGATATCTGATTATTTCTTTGTGCCTCGCTTTCCAGACCGTATTGAAGAGATGGAAAAGATTTTCAGCGAATCTTCAAAAGAATACAATCCGCTCATCACTTCAAGCAAAAAGCCGGAAGACGAGTTGTTTTATGTTGAAAGATTCCTTGCGATGGCAGAGGCTATTATGGTAGAAAGCTCAAAAAAGAACATGCGACTCTACAGAATAGATTTGAAGGTGAATAGCTTTTCCAAGAAATACAACGAGACCACGCATCTGAGATATTATTATGTTGAAGTTCACGAGCTTAGGCTTATAGATAATCCCAGCCAAATTGATACAGAGATACTCCGATACAATAATTTGCTCTCGAATATCCGCGACAAACTGACGTCTTACAGCCTGAGGAAAGGACTGAGTGGCAGAAAAACCTTATATGGATCTCAAAAGCTGCTAAAGACTCTTAATTCGGAGAACCCCGCGCTTCAAGCAACGAGTTTAGGCGGCACGGTTAAGCAAGAAGAACATGTAGAAAAAACACCTAAAATTATGGTTTCTGAGGCTGATCGCCAGAGTACCAGAAGAAGAGCGAGCAACACGCCGATGGAAAGAAGTCAATATTATGATGAAGGACCTTCTGACCGACGCCTGTCTATTTTCCAAGCTGACGCTGATGTAGGGGAGTCGGCGACAAGTAACGCAGACAGTCAAGACGAAAACTTGAAAGAAGAAACGCTGCAAAAGAGTCTGAGTAAGTTGATGAAATCGCTAGGACAGAGCCATGCGAAAAATGGCGTCTATCACAAGAAGAAAATCGTTTCTTTCTTAAATATGGAAGCGCAAGAACAGTTAGACTTTGAGCATGAGTCTCTCGATGAGGAGTATAAGATTGAAGGTGTTTATAACAATAATTCGGAGTATAACACTGAGAAAATGGTGGAGGCCTTCCAATCGAGCAGAAGGAGTCGAAACACCCAAGACGATCCTACAGACTCAAAGAAACTATTCAAAGGCGCACGGGACTCTTTGCTGCATGGGGCGCTCTCGCAATCTCCAAGGAAGACATATGAATCAAAAGGGAGTATAAAAGCAAAAGGAAGCGTGGCGAACAGTAAATCAGCAAAACTAACTATTCCATCGAACCAAAACACTGGCGGTGATATGTCTCCACGTAACGATGGCTTCCTTTCGGCTAGTCAAAATCGAATTTCTACGAACCTCTTTCTGAGTAATAATGCCATCGCTGATAGTCTTGGTATTGGAAACAAGGCAGGAGATATTTGGGCAATGGACTTTCACGAAAATGAGAAGGATAGAAGTAAATCTTCTGATCTTAAACACAATGAACCGGATCAAGCAATAAGAAGAATCGCTCGTCCTCAAGAGTCCCAGCAGACTTCGAGCAGGACAGGGCTTTTGCAGCAAATCTCTCTGCTGCACCGAATGATCTTCGATACTCGTACTCCGACATATATCAGCCGTCTCCAGATTTTTGGGATAGCTGCGTTTGGTGTTTTTGGAATCTTGTCAACGATTCTCTTTATTCTCCTGCTGCAGTTCTTTGGAAGCTATACCCAATTCATTGAAATTGCGGATTTCACATGTCCTTTTAATACAGCAATGTCGTTCTTCGTAATCGAACAAGAGAAAATCCTATTCCAAAACGAAGGAATATTCGATCCTGCATTTATCACTAGCAATGAAACTTACGAATACGCATTAAAGACGATGCAAACTTCAATTAATGTCTTCCGTAACAAGTACGAAAGCGTTGTTGAAATCACTAACATAGAAGCCACCTCGCAAAATTTCAAATACAGCGCATTCGACCAAACGATCTATTTACCTCAACCAGACGGCTCCACCCTCCCTATGAATGTGACACTGACGGGTGCAGTTGTTCACATGATGGACATGATGTTTGAGCTAACGAGAGCAGACTTCACTACTATTACTACTCTAAGTCTTCCAGTTATCTTCTTCAGGGAAAATTATAATGATTATTTTTCCTTCTTTGCCCTAGTGACTCAAAATCTCTTCCAAGATCTTTATGGAACGAATTCATCGGTTGATATCCAGCAATTCTCAACGATCTCGCTATGTATCAACCTCATCGTCCTTTTCATGTTTATTGCTGTTCTCTACCCTCTATTTCGCAAGAATGAATCCAACCAGATCAGAGCCTTATCACTCTTCGGTACATTTACTCCAGCGATACTGGAAAAGCGAATTGAAGGATTTAAATATTTCTATAACGTCATCAGCAACTATAGAGACGAAAAGGAAGTTAGGGCTTCTCAGCGATCAACATTCATGAAAGGTAAACTTGGGGATGGTTCAAAAGGAAATAATTCGACGAGAAGAACGATGGGCTGGAGGAAAAGACGCGTCAGCATTTTCGTGTTTTTGGTCGTATTAGCTGTTATCTATGGAGCGATGGCCTCGTATTTCGTTACGGATGCGCTGAGGATTTCATCTCAAAACGCTGAATTCCTCCGCCTGATTGAAGAGTACGATCTCTCAACTGACATGTACTCTTTTACGGCCGGATTGTACGCTATTACTTACCAGACGATGGCATTATTTAGGCACCGAGACAACGAAACCTATATTTCTGAGGTCCTCGATAGTTTTGCGTATGCATCCACAAGAATCACTGAGAGAAAAGCGGACATAGTGGATCACATGATTAACCTTGAAACATTCTTAGACGAAGCGATGACAGCACCAGGTTTCAGGAAATTCATGCTGAAACTTCGAGGAACTGATCTCTGTGAACTAGTGATTGGCCAAAGGAATATCACAGAAGATGAAGCAGAATATTGTCAATCCCTTGCTGAAGGGGTGGGTCGACATGGGTTGACCGAGGTGGTACAAGCGGTTTGGGGCCAGATGAGCATATTTAACCAGACGCTAACGAACGGTTTGTATAGCAGAGCGACCACTGAACAAATAGTGAATACTCAAAAGTTCCTCGAGTATGACAGATTTTTGAAGTTTATAAACGCTGCGTTGTCGTATTGGGGTGATGCGCAGCACGTAAATTTGCAAGATGCTTTGATGCAGCAGAGAAGCGATTCGATTACTTCATTCTGCATGGGAATAATGATGTTGGTGTTGGCATATTCGACTGTTTGGCGTGGGTTTATTTGGTATATGCAGAAGGAGTATCTGCAGGCAAAAACGATATATTCGGTGATACCAGCCGATATGCTGCTTAGCAATAACTACATTAAAAAGTTTTTGAGAGACAACTCTAAAGTGGCTTTATAAGGAAATTCTTCGCAGTTAAATCTGGAATTTGCTGTAATAACCTTGTATATTGTTATTTGATAAGTGATACAATACAAATTTTCTTGTCATCTGACGAACAGCAATTCGAACAGTATTCTCAACTTGGATAGAATTTAAGGTACTAATGTATAAAAGGTGAAGAGTGAGCGAGAACAACTTACTTACTTTGTTGAGTATATTAGGGTAGGTAATGAATTCATTTTGATTTGCTGTTAGATCAAGCATTATTTGATTCAGAGTGAGTTTAGATAAAAGAGTTAATCATCATGCGAAAAAGTCGATCAAAAGTTTATTTCAAAAGTTATCGAATTTAATCACTCAAGGTGTACCTAGAAATTTAATTAAATAAAGTGAAGTTCACAAGTCTGAAATGATGACAGAGCAAACTGAGAGCTCCAATAGAAGTTTCATCATACAAAATCCAAATGGAGTAACGCCGACAAAAGCCAAATCAAAAATCAAGATTCTGATCATGGAAAAAGATGAAGAAAATCCGTACTCTCAGCCAGAAGAGATGAAATTGCGATCACAAATTATTGGAAGGTCAAAGTCACCGAATACACGCAACGAAACCAAGAATTCAGCAAATGGAGACGGCCTCACAAAGCAAGAGCATCCTAAGGAACCCGAAAAACAACTGTCCAAAGGACAATTTGGACTGTGGACAGATCCGACAATGCCTACTGTATATTCAATGAACTCTAAAAATTTACGATATATCCTGCTTGATCCTCCCAAGAAACTGGGCAATAACAAATATCAAATCTTGCGACCAAATAAGACGCTTATCTATGAGGGATATTTAGATGAAAACTACAACAAAGTGGAAAAAGGAAGGCTCTACTGTTCAAATGGAGACATTTATGAAGGCTTATTTCAAGATGATAAGAAGCATGGAGAAGGGAAGCTCTTCTTCAAATTCGGAGGGTATTACGAAGGAGAATTTGTTAACGATGAGATGGAAGGTCTTGGCCAATTATTTGATAAAAACGGCGTTCAAATTTACAATGGACGTTTTAAGAAGGGTTTCAAGGATGGGTGGGGAATCATGCTTTTGAATGGAAACGATTGGTATGTGGGAGATCTATCGAATGACTTTAGGCATGGCCATGGTACGCTTTTTTTGAAGAATGATTGTGCATTGGAAGGCAATTGGGAGTCTAATCGCAAACATGGCGAATTTAAAAAATATCCCAGATGGTATTTCGATGAGAAGAGAACACCTACAGTGGATGGAATTTATGAAATTATCTATTTCAAACAGGACCTTCTCACTTTCTCAAAACCTACACGAGGAAAGATACAAATTATCTCAAACGATGGAACAAAGAAGGATGCGGAACTACCCCAAGCTGCTATAGCCAAACCTATCAAAGAAATTACCTTCCGATTTGGGATCCGAATTACGACCGAAGACATGCTAACTCTTGAGGGTTCTAATCCACTGGGAGCAAACATCGTAAATTTCTACATGAAAGCCATCGAAGCGAAATATCTCGAGAACTGTGCGGAAGGTATTTGGAAAGGAACTCAGAAGAAGATATTATTCCTGGACAGTGACTTTTTCTCGGAACTGACTGCTGATAACATAGACGCCAAGGAAATTAATTATGGAAAAGTTGAGCACAGATTTAAAGCTTATTCTACTCCTCAACATACGATTTTTGATGAATTCGACCGTATTTTGATGATAATAAACAAGAAAGGTCAGCATTGGCTTCTCGCTGAAATTTACTGCGAGCACTGCAATGGAGAAGTAACATCTATTTCCTTCAATATCTATGATTCAATGGCAAACCCAACCACTGACAACCCAAAAGAACACCCCATTATGCGCCATATAGTTAAATTTGCTCTGGCAGAGATCAATGCAAAATTGAATAAGAAATCTGAAGAATATAAGCATCTAGAAAAACTTATCAATGAAGCAAAGCTTACTTTTATGGATGTTCCTCAACAGAGGGATCTCCATAACTGCGGTGTTTTTGTCTCTCGCTTTATCCAGCATTTAGCGGCAGGGAAGACTAAGATAGAATTCGAGCCACGCAATATGAACGCCTTTAGAAAAGAAATTGCCAATATCATATTCGGTACCTATGACAACCCCTTACAACTCGATAGATTTGAGAAACTTAGTTCAAAGTAGATAATTGGGAGAAAAAAAGAGCCTGTGGCGGCTCTCCGTTGACTCTACTTACTTTTTACCACTCTATACACAGCTAGTTAGCGTCCAACACTGCGTATTATTGCATTCTCACATCAACATGACAATAACCGTCTGAAATTGATTAACTTAAGACTCGGTGTTATAACAAGAAAGACAATTTGCTAATAACAATGAGGACGATGTATTTAAAGGAGATCTCACTCTTCTTTCCATAAATGTAAGTAGCAGGATTCAAGTCCTTGTTAGAATGGAGAGAACAAAAAAAAAAACAAAAAAACATAACAAGGCAATTGTATGAACTAGTGATTTCATTCTCATTAAACTGATGAAATTATCAAAATCAATAATTGAATCTACGTGCAAGCTCCTCAGCAACTTTCTTAAAAAGCTCACCTACGCCCTCTCCTGTCTTCGCGCTGACCTCGAAAAATAGCATATTGTTATTGTCGGCGTATTTCTGAGCGATATCTCTACTGACTTGCTTCTCTTCTTCAGGCAGATCAAGCTTGTTTCCAACGAGGACGAGAACACAATTATCCTTCTTCACGTTCTCATCGAGAGCGTTCACCCAGTAGTCGATGCTTTCGAAAGTTTTCAAAGAACCGATATCGTAGGTGATTAATGCTCCTCGAGCATCTTTATAATACATCGGAAGCATCGATCTAAACTTCTCTTCGCCTGCAGTGTCCCATAGGTTGATTCGTAATGTGTTTCCGTTTTTCAAAACAGTTTTTAGCTGCTGGAACTGAGCTCCGATGGTTGGACCTCCAGTCTCTCGAAATTTATTTTCGACATAACGATACGTGATACTCGATTTTCCAACGCCTTGGTCTCCGAGTATGACCATTTTGCATTCTGACATGACTGTTTTTTGCTGCGACTGCTGATTTGCTTTAGTTTTGATCCCTTTGATAGGCGATTTCGGAGCCGACTTTGAAAACAAAAAGCCCATAATTGAATGAATTCTCTTCTGTCTATGTTTTATTTATTTAATTAAGCGGTGAGTTAACTCCAAATAAAATGACCTGTTTTCGTTGTACCTGGATTAATTAAAAAAATAGCGTAGCGGAAATGAAACGCTGGAAAATAAATAAAACATGTTTTTCAGAGAATGAGTAAATCAAAATCGCGGTCTGCTTCCATTTTATGTGAAAACGTTTACATGAGACATCAAAAATTTATTGCAGCTTGTTGATCAAGAGTTTTAACTGATCTATATTTTGTGTATTCATAGCAAGATACTAAGGATATCAGCAATGATATTTCTAGAGAACTAAAACAGGCGTCATCATGTGTTTCAAACTAACGTTCTATCCTTTCGGTTCGGAGAAGTTTGATCCAACAGAAAAAAGTATAGACCACAATTTTCAAAAATTTGTCGATTTCAATGCAAGATGTAGACACTAAAACAATGGAGAAATAATGACACACTACTACAACTGGGGGAAAATCAACACATTTATTATCTCTAATTCGTTATTTGTTACCTTCTATTCTCTCGCATCAGCCGAGATGAAGAATTTCTACTGTCTTCTAGAAATGGATTGTAATTATATAATTCCTGTTTTCGTTTGACTTCTTGAGATGCTCGGTTTAAAGGCGCGAATGCTTGAGGTCTGCCTCCATTATCCTTTCTTTCCTGTCTCTCATAGATTGATTTTGGCTCAAGAGACTTAGGATTGTTGAAATAGGCAGGAATTTCAGGAAATTTTGCAGTTGAGTAGAGATATTCATCATATTTTCCAAAGTCAGGGTCGAAGCCACCTCCACCTCCTCCACCACCTCCGCCAGCTCCGAAGCCAACCTCTTCAATTTTTGTCATTTCAGCTGATCGTTTTTCCGGTGACCGATCATTGCTTCTGATATTAGAGAGTGGCAATGTGTCGAAAAGATTATCAAAATCGAGTTTACGCAAATGGATCTTCATTGCGTCTCGGCCATCATTAAGCATCTGCTTGACATAGTCTATCACCGTCTGATAATCTATTTCTCTTTCTAATTCAACCATTTGTTTTGCCTGTTTATGCAAGTAGGCCACTTTATGGAATTTCCCCATGAACTCTTCAATGGTCGCGTCGTCACAGGCTTGAGAACTGATAATTTGTCTCTGCAAACCCTCGAACTGTGCCGTCGCGTCCTCTATTTCCACCAACATAGTAGGAGGGATGTTGGGAGCTGAATAATCAAGGATGTACTCCTTCAGATCAGCTTTATACTTCTCAAGCATATGGTAAAACTCTTTAAAGAGCTCATCGATGGTCAAGAGGAAATCCTTATGTTTTGCACCTGCCTGAAAGTGCTTATTATCAGAGGCGTGGATGAAGCGCTTCAGCTCATCAACTTTAGCTGATGAAAAGATTTCTTCAGGCGATTCGAAGCAGGGTACATGTGAGGACATGTGCTCATTTACGCATTTTTGACAAAGAAGACGATCTTTGCAATTGGTGTGCAAACAGATTTGTACGATGAATTTTTGATGCTTTGGACAAAGGATTCTAATGTTGAGAGGAGCATGGAGTGGCCCATCGCTTTTAGTGGGGGATCGTGTTGTAGGGCTAGAGGATAAGTTGGCTCCGTAATTTGGATCTCGAAAAAGCTCGATAAAGGCAGTTGGGCTCTGTCTGCGAGGGTCGAGGTGATGGAGGTAAGCGGCTCCGCCAATCAGAGGTTGGTTTGATTGGCGACTGGGACTTCCATAGTAGCTATAATTCATCTTGGGCAGAAATTGGCAAAATCAATGATGAATCTCGGGAGATTTAATTGAATTTGCGAACTAAGGAAAAGTTTAAATTTTTATTTCCGAATCGTGAGCATCGAGTGTTTTTGACGAATTGAGAGATCAATTGTCCTAAGTCATTGACAAGTGGGAAACTTTCTTAGTATCGCTGAAGACGGAATTTTAGAAGAATGCGGCATCGCTCTCATACCTTATCAAAATGATTTAAAAACTGAAAATAATGATTCACGGTCACTATCCAGAATATTACAACTTATTGAATTTGCATAGGACTTGGGATGAAATTGCCCCCAGTAACTCCAGAGTTTGTTCACGAATTATTTTGACTGAGTTGATTATCTATTTTCTTGATTTCGACTTTAGAAACCCAAGAATCTTTCCAACGCGTAAGCTGTCGCGAAAGGCCTTATCGAAACACATCACTTCGCTGCTTCTGAAATATATTTTGTACTGTCTTGATTCTAGGTCTAATAATGTAATAATTTCAATCATAAAAAAAAAAAATCACCTGTGCTATTTGTGCTAATGTACTGAGTCTCATTACTTATTGATCGTGGGTAATATCTTGCGAGAGAGAGAGTTACAGGTGAGCATTGTCCACATCGCTACATTCCATCTCTAATAATGAATGAATTATTAAGCACATGTTATTTTTCAATATGAATTTAAAATAGCTCAAGATTATTTAGCTTCACTTCTTCCCAGACAATAGGCGCAAATTTGCGTATTCATTGCAATGCATTATTGTTTCCATAAAAATGTCATTCATTGCTGAACTGTCTAAATTATTTTATTCCACTACATTTCGAGCAATTAACAAATTCTATTCAGGTAAGTCTTGAAAAGCATATGGTGTTGTCTATGAAAAGCCATTTGAATTTACCGATATTTAATTATGATTTTCCCACCATAGGATGTTTCTTTTTTTTCAGAATCTGTTAATTTATTTATCTTTTAGACCTAACATTATTTACCGACCTAAAATTAATTAACAAACTATAAAAAATTAAGATAGATCCGTTATTAGGGATCGCATTTCCTCCCAAGTCCATCGTTCAGTCTGACAATATGAACCACAGTATGAATAATAGCATCGACAGGAAGGTAACTAGGAACCCACAATCAGCTATTTAACCGACCTAATAGAGAATTGAGTCAGAAGAGCGGGAATTTCAGCCTTTCACTTCTCATTTATCTCAGGAACAAGAGCCAAGTAGATAAATTTCCTCGAGTTCGCTTGATAACAATTTTCAATAGACTACTACTCATTTGCGAGGGGCATCAGGACAGAACAGGTTGGCAAAGGCCCAACTCCACGCTTCGACGCTTATATGAAATCTCAGTCAGAAATTGGAGGGTTAGTTATTCTTTTCTCTTCTCAGAACGATTGATCATGCCAATAGGGCTCAGAAACTACGATCAATATCTCCATCTGAAATTGGATCAAATCGAATAAGCCAAATGAGTGACAAGTTTAGCTATTCTCCCGGAGGTCTCGAAAGTGGGACGATTTCTCAGAGAAACAGTGAATTTCTGAAAGTCAGAGCCGCTGAAAGGAACCAAGCAAACGAAAATTTTCGACCGCTATCAGAAATTTATAACAACAGAGAGATTGAATGCAGTGTCTCACCGGACACTTACCGACAGGAGCACTTCATAAGACCAGCCCGTCCAAAACCTATCGTAGCTTCTCCAAATAACGACCAAAGACCACGACGAAGTCAAGCGATGGAGTCTAGATCATCGAGTCCCTCCCAAAAAGAAAACAGCTTTTTGTATAGCCGTTCTTACTCGAACCCTTTCAAATCAGATTGTAATACATTTGATGATTTCTGGCTTGTATTAACATATTTCTCAGATGAAAACTGGAAAAGATCACCTCCAAAGATGCGACCAGATTCTTTAGAAGAGAGTGACGCGGGGTTCTCAGCGACCACTCAGCCCGGGATGAACCAGCGAGGGTCTCCTCTACACACCAAAGATCTAAATGGCCAAAGAGGGCAATTAACCCCTGATAAACTCCCTCCTCAGATGAATAATAGAGCGAAAAGTGCAGACAGAGTCTCACCTTTTAGCAATATACTCACCAGCGAGAGTCTAAGTATTATAAAAACTTCAATTAAAGCCATACTAACTCTGTTTAGGACAAAACACGGAAGGTAGACTAATAAGCGATCCGAACCAAAATCAAAGTTTCCTTACAACTAAGCCTTCCTTGACTGTTCTGAATACTGAAGAGCAACCACTGAACCTCAAATCAATCCCATTCAAAATAGCGACTGAACCCGAAATAACTGTAGCTCCTTTCCATCATCGACAGGTCTCGATTCCTACGTTAAAAGTCGATCGAGAAGCAGTGATGCAAGGAGCAGATTTATCCCCTGCTCCTGGTAACGTCCCTAAGCGCAATCCAATATTTGAAGAGTACCGAAAGAGCGGTTTTAAAGATGTTCCGATATTTAGAGCTAAATATGTCACAATGGCGAACGGAAATATTGTGGTTCCTCCAAGAGGGGAAAGTAGAACTCCTGAACGAGTCAATCAGTATATTCCAAAGCATTCAAGCAATCAATCACATCACCAAGACCAGTATGCACAAAAAGAGAACACTTATTCTAAAGTGAGTCCTTTTGAAAAACCGAATTTTTTCGAGCCAGTCAACGGCAATTTAGCTGAGAGCTCCTTCCACTCGCCTCCAAAAAGAACCAGGCAAGCTCCAATGGAATCAATGCAGCGCAGTCCTCCTGGAAATCGAGTTTCCTCTGAGCAGTATATCTACACTGAGGGCAGCCATAAAGCTGAAGACTACAATCCCGGCCGAAGGATTATGACGAACGACTACAATGATAATGAAAGATTCTATCCTATTTTCACAGCTACTGGGCTCGACTATCCGTATTTGATCATAAGTACAACCGCGAGGAAAGAGCCTGAGAAAGAAGTCTATGTGGAAAAGAAGAGAAAGAAGAAGGATGATATTGATCCGTTCTTACAGACACTCGCGAAAACGTTTGTACCCAAAGGAGATGATACCAGCAGGAGAAAATCAAGAGCTTTACTCAAATTCGAACAGGCGGCTCTCCTCGCAGACGAAGAGGGGGAGCAAGAAGGTGACAGTCAAAACGCTCTGAAAAAAGCGAAAAGCGTAGAAAGGGTCAAATCAAATGTACGTGAAGAGCCTAATCCGCTCAACCTGTCTCAAATATCTCAGCAAGAGTCTATTATGTTCTCCAAAAAACCGTCGTTTTTGGAACCAGGACGAAGCTCCAAAGATTTCGATATCAAACCCCAGCAAGAAGAAACTCCGAAAATGGGTTCCTCCCCTGAAGGGAAGAGGAAGCCTGCCATTCGGCTCTCAGGCAAATTTACCAATCCTCTAGAAAAGAAGAAAGACTCTGTCGTGCGAATTTCGGTGCCTGAGAAATCGTCTGACCAAGGCCAAGAGCCGCTTAAAAAAATCGATAGTAAGCATGCCAATTTCCTTAAGAAGCTTGAGGATATGCAAAATAAAAGTCAAAGGAGACTAACCGCTTTGATTCAGCATAATGAAGAAGTTTCGCCTGTCCAGCGAAAATCTGTGGTGATTTCGCATGCGATAATCGAAAGCGAAGACTCGGCTACGTCTTAGGATAGTGTGAGAGAATTGTCGATATTATATGTAAGAAATCTTAAGAAAAATAAGTAAAGTTATGCGTTAAGGATCTTTTTCAATGAGATAATTTTGAATAGACTTATACGAAAAGATTGAGAGAGCTGTAAGGCATAGAATGAGCAATTGATATTGTTATAATTCAACACCTGAGTCAATAATATGGCCAGAATAGAAATAATTATTCGATTTTATTGATTTCTGAATCAAGCTCCGGAGGCAAATGTCGTACTCATACCTGTTTAAGTATATCATTATTGGAGATACTGGTATTTCGGTTCATTTTGAAGCTGTATGTAACCCGAATATCTTCCTCAAGGCGTAGGAAAGTCCTGTCTTCTGCTTCAATTCATCGACCAGAGATTTACCAAGCACGATCCTACGATAGGAGTGGAGTTTGGTGCCAGAATGATCGATCTAGGAGGAAAAACTATCAAATTGCAAATCTGGGACACAGTAATCATGCTCTCGTTGACGGGACTTACCCATGTTCTCAGGCCGGACAAGAAGCATATATCTCGATCACAAGATCGTATTACAAGGCTGCCGCAGGAGCGCTCGTCGTATATGACATCACGAGGTAACTTCATATTCTATAAATAGACCTTGGCTCATAGAGAGCATGTTTGAATTGTTTTTCTTAGGAGAGAAACTTTTACTCATGTAAAGAGATGGTTGGCAGAAGCAAGAGAAAACGGAAATCCCAACATGGCGTTTATTATTGTCGGCAATAAGAGCGACTTAGAGGCTGAGTAATATATGTGCTAAAGAAGCGTGGTTTGAATTTATTTTGGAATTGCTTTGTCTAATAGGAGGCAAGTTTCTTATGAAGAAGGTGAGCAATTAGCAAAAGAAAACGATGTGATATTTATTGAAACCTCTGCAAAAACTGCCTATAATGTAGAAGACGTAAGCATAACTCATATTGTTATGAATGATTCAATTTGACAATGAAAAAGGCGTTCATCAAGACAGCGTCGATAATAGACGAAAAAATTAAAAGCGGAGTGATTGATCCGAAAGGCCCAGTAATTTATTCTGTTATTTTTCTCAACATCATCAAACAACTATAGAATTCCGGTGTTAAATTTTCGGGAGAAAGCTCCGTGGAGATAAAGAGAATCACGAATAGTGAGTCTGTCAGGTCCAACAGTATAAAAGACAAAAGTGGTGGCTGCTGTTAGTCTCCTTAAATCACACATAAATTATAAGGAATTTTTCTCTCAAAGTTCTTATTATTAATGGTAATGAATCATAATACATTGTTAATCTGGGAAGATTTATGCAATAATTATCGGATTAAAGGTTAGATAATGCAAGAGATTAATGGCAGTAGTAATGATAAGTTAGTAGTTAATGTTATTGATACTAAAATACTCGATTTTCTCATAAAATAATGCTTCCGGGGATTAAATTTGTAGCAATTTAGAAGGCAGACTCGTATTCACCTTACTCTCTCGGTTTGCATAGTAGGAAAGATATTCTTCAGCGAGTTCTTCAATAGATTTGCTTGGATCGAGGCTGACGTAGTGCAAATAGGCGTCTATCTCGTTTTCAGGTATTAATTGCTTGAGTTTTTCAGCTTTTTCTTGCACGCTTTGAGGATAAAGCCTTTCTTCTGGAGAATCAGCGTTTAAATATTCTTCCAAAGCGTCGTCTTTATAAATAATCTCATACTCGTTGTCATATTCTTCGTTCATCATGAAGATAGTCACTGCGCTTTCTCGAGGAATAGAGCTGAGCATCGTCCTGAAGTCCCTTTCGTCTGTTAAAATGACCCGATCGTTTTCTTCGTCGATATAGTGCAGTGAGTATGAAGGTAATTGCGTTGATCTGAACAAGAAAGTGATTTCGGCTTGAAGGGCTTGGTAGCTGTTGACTGATTTTGGCAGAGAGTAAGTTTTTCCATGGTAGCTGAGATTAATAAGCATGATGTGACAGAATTCTGGCGGCTTTGTTGGGCAGAAGAAAAAATTGGGCTTATTGCCGATTAATTTGAAACTTTATTCAATTATTTCATGATGGGAAGCATAATGATTCCAACAGATTCTTACTAGTACGCTCACAAATTGATGAGCATTTTCATTAACGACACTTTCGAGAAGCATCCTGCAATGCTAGATGAGTCAGATGAATATTAGATTCAATACAATTTCCTTTCGAAAAATCTATTGGACCAACAAATTTTTTCTTCTAAACATTATGAATGTATACTCCTGCTAGAGGTTTCGACCTGAGCCCTACTGGGCAAATAATATCCACATGTTGATTAATATTTCCTCTAGAAGAAATTGATTGCATTTTCTCAATGAGTATAAGAGAGAGATTATCTTTCTAGGCAACCAACATGAAATACAAGGAGGGAATAGATGCCTATATTGGTCATCAGATCTATCATTTATATTATAAATCTTAGGGTTCAGCATTTACAAACTATTTCTTTTAGATGGAGTGCCTTACCCGAACTATGTATACCTTAGTGAAGAGCCAAATATTTCAGAACATGAAGGCATAGTAAATATGATACAGAATATTGGTGGTGGGTAGTTATTGATAGTGTCTATCAGATTATAAGAACCAATTGGAATATACACTAATGACTACTAAGGAAGACTAGTTTGATGTTGATCTCCTATGATTATTAATCAAAATAATGAAAGGCTTTGTACTTTGACATGCCTTATAACAAATCAATGAAAAACTAGTATATCGTTGTAGTTTTCTGAAAACATTTTAAATAATAAAGGAGATGAATTTGTTAGTTAATTTGTTGGCATTTAACAAAACTGTAAATTATCACGAATGATCTTTATCTTTTTTCAAGAGAGCTACCAATACCATTATCAATGAGAAAATTATCTTTGATTTCATTTTATGATATAGAGATGAAACTCACAATCCAATTACCTATCCTCACTCAGATCACATTAAATGACCAAGTTTCTCACCTATACAATCACTCAGATACCATATTACGAATTTTCATAAGTACCAGCATATGAATCTTTAATGTACCTTTACTGATTTTGAATTTTCGACTCAAAATTCTTCGCAACAATATACGAAACTCTTTAACCAGGTTGCAAATAAATGCTCACTCCAATTTCACCGTTACTTTTCAATTTATTTATAATTACCAGATTGTTGCTGTACACTATCAATTTTCAAACTCTAAATTGAAAATATTATTATTATTTCTTTTGATTTGACCAATTTATTTCCAACAATTAATTTGTCATCAAATTGATGACACAAGTCCATGCATCAATAATATTACGAAAAGCATTCATCGATTTGATGAAAGCCAACGATCTATTTTGTCTTTTGAAGGAAACTGGATTGATTGAGCATGATTTGTTGTGCATCTAATTGCACATCCTTGTGATTAACTTTCATACCTGATATCAGATTAATTTCTTCGTTTCTTGGACCTATGTTTTATTTTTTTT
>ENA-UOTX01001469-UOTX01001469.1-compost-metagenome-genome-assembly--contig:-NODE-1469-length-17473-cov-16.449816_pt1 | contig 17473 bp, 11 predicted proteins | sample MGYA00238143_ERZ746982 | MGnify/ENA primary metagenome ERZ746982 (study PRJEB28758, sample SAMN06268862) | compost metagenome | isolation source: single cell | place: USA: California, Emeryville, Joint... | reverse complement strand
ATCCAGTATATCTTCATTATCACTGAGAAACAGCTGTATTGGTATGTTCTTCTCTTACAGGAGTAATTAATGTAAGATGATAATTTCAAACGTTTAAGAAGCAAATTCTATCAAGTCATGCTTTTATCACAATTTTTCTACATCTCCTTCTCTTTCCAGGTTAACCCAGCAATACTAAAGATTTCATTTAGAACCTTATATATCATTCTACAAAAATTTTGGCTTCGATAATCTAACTTGGTTTGTACCCAAAAAAAACCAAAACAAAAGACCTCCTATCTTATTTCTCACTTATACCACCTACCAAGAAAAAACAACTCAGTTCTCAATAATAGCTCTATTAGTTTCTGAAGATGCAGCTGAATAAATCTAGTAAAGTTATTAATCTTCCAACCCAAAGTAAAAGATATACGCACTTCTAATTAAACGATAGTCGCTTTAGTGCTCTCAAAATTTCTAATTATTCATCTCTTCTGTTGGTCTCGATCTTGCTTTTGTTCCCTAACTGTTGTCTCACAAGCGCATTCTTCGTCAAGGCGCTTCTTGAATTCAGCGGCTTATTATCGACACTTGAAATAGATGAAAACTCCTCAAATCTGGTTTCTTCGAGTTTATCTTCCATTGACATCTCTTCAAGCAGAAGTTTCTTGCCTTCTTCAGTCACCGTAACCTTATCCGGCTTACTCTTGCTACCATGAATGTCTTTTCAGTTTGTTAATAATCAGTTAGCTGATTGAAAGCCCAAATTGTGTTACAAGCTGCGAGTTTAGACTCGACTTTGCTGAGGCATCTCCTCAACTCTCTCGTCGAGGTCATCGTTGGTGGTATATGGGAATATTTGCTTCTTTCTTCCTGTCTTTTCTCAAATTCAGCTTGCTAGATTTATTTTATCACGATTATGCTCTCAAGAAACTATTACTTTCAGTCTCTTCTGTTCTTGCTTCTCTCTGAGTAGTTTGTTAGAACTCTTCATGACTCTCTCCACAAAATCTTGATGTCGTTCTTGCTTTTTTAGCTCTCGTTGTGAGGCAAGCATTTCTTCCCTTCTAGCTTGCATCTAGGTGGAGTTCATTATTATTTTCGCAAGCATCATTAGATTACATCCACCCCTTCAGAGGTTGAATCGAAATCATGTCTCTTGCAGATAGTGTTTACAAGATGCACAGGTAAATTCGATGCCACGTCAACTCTGACCATTGCGTGATAATCCCATTCTGGATTTTCAGTCCTCACCATAACGTATAGACCAAGGTAATATTCTTCCCTGAGTACTTTTCGATATCAATAAATTTAATAACAATTTTACTCAAAGACTTATGCTTCTTTTTGGAAAATAGAGAGGTACTGATGAAGGCACTCTGAAAACGACAAAGTCTCTAACCACCAATTATTAATGTCGATTCCCACTTCAGTTGGTGTTGTAATATATCTGGTTCTGAGTAATTTGCTCGAGAGAAAATTTTCTAATGTAATCATGCAGTTGAAATACAATAATTAGAGCAGCTCCCTATATTTTTGCTTTGGAAATTTTTGAATTGTTTCTTTTGGTCTCAGCTGGCATCAAAAAATTTTAACAAATAAAGCCGCTGTGTTGTACCTTTCGATATCATTCGTCAGAAAATCAAGACTTCAACTAAATTTTTCTTCAAAATACAAGAGTAATAATTTTAAAATTTCAAGTGTGATACACGTATCTTCGAGATAGTCACAGCTGCTAGTACTACGCAAGAGAAATGGTAGAATCATTATCAGATGAAAATTGGATGCCATTGGAAGCCAACCCAACCGTAATCAATGAATTCATCACAAAAATAGGATTCGAGACGATCTTCTACAAATTTTACGATGTGATCTCAATTGATGAGTTCAGTCTCGCGATACTTCCGCAGCCGGTACAAGCACTCCTCTTCCTCTACGACGAAACAAAGGTCCAGAGAGAATTTCGCAAGAAGCAGAAAGCCGAGCTTGAAGCATCCGGGCAATACGTAGATAAGGACCTATTCTTCATGAAGCAATATGCGAAAAATGCCTGTGGAACGATAGCAGCCTTCCACTCTCTCATAAACATGTACAACAAGACTAAATCATTCATCACGAAGGGGTCCTATCTCGATAAGTTCATAGCTGAGACGCAATCTTTAACTCCGGAAGAACGAGGCAAATATTTCCAAAAGGATGATAAACTTAAAGAGACGCATAAGAAGGCAGCTGCAGAAGGAGACTCTAAGCCATCAGAAAAAGCAAATGCTCATTTCATTTCGTTTGTGCAGTTTAATGGACATCTTTATGAGTTGGATGGAGGTAAATTTGCGCCGATTAACCATGGAGAATGCAAAGAAGAAGAATTTTTATTCAAAGCAGTGGAAGTAGTCAAGCAATATATCGCGAGGGACCCAACGCAAATTAAATTTAATGTGTTAGCTTTAGCACCTCAAGATGAAGATTTCTTCGATTAATATACACAATAAATGAATGACTCACTGGTTACTATCTGAGATGCACAAAAATTTGATCAAAAAATATGAATAGTCGAATTATTACATCGTCCATATGTGGGTAATAGCATTAACTTATTAGAATGAGAAAATAAAATAGTCCATTAAAGGTAGAGTGCAGTCGCAGGGAAGGTAATTAGGAAATTTCTGCTACTTTTTCAAGATCGAAAAGAGAAATGCAGTTTGAACCAGAGAGCTTGAAAATTCTTCTTTTAATTTGCAAACTTCGGAAACAGTCTTAATTCTCAGTCTGAGCTCAGATGATAAAGCTATCTTATCAGTAGTATCAAAAGATACAGAAGAAGGGATAGAATAAAGATCTTTCTCTCGATATTTGCTTCATAAAAAAAGCTTTTGCTTAAGGAAGGCTAAAACAATCACAAATGCTAGCAATAAGTTCTCAAAGTGAATTTAAACTTCCATAGTTTAATATAGCACTCAAAGAAAACAATAAAGGGAGAGAAAAGCTAATATAAGCAACCATCTGCGATCAATGCAGCTTTCTAACACACTAATTGATGTGTTTTCCTTTGTATCCAGTATTAACAATTTCACATTAGATTTTGTCCCTTCTGGTTTTAGAGTTCTCTGTTTTATTTGTTATGCATCAGAAAACACAAATTAAGCACATTTTTTGAGCCACTTTTTTGAAATAATGAAATTCTCACATACCTTCCTAAATGTCTGCTTTCTTGTACTGGGTTTCTGGTTTCCTTATGGGCTCAGTCAAATAGATCCTCCGATCAAGAAATTCTCTGTCTACGTCAACAATAGTGCTTCCTTTGAAGGCATTGGTACAAAAGAAGCTCCATTCCTGACTATTCAGGAGGCTCTTAAGAGCATAGTCAACTCATACTTCAAGATACCTCATGACATGTACGAGATCCTTCTCGCTCCTACTGACTCTGCATACACATTCCCAGCAATGAACGTTACAAATCCCAAGAACCTATCACTAGATATGAGGACAATCAACGTAGGTTCATCAGAACTTTCATCTCAAAACTGCGAGGGTTTAGCTCGAGTTGAATTTCCACAGAATGATATGACAGTGCTGTCCTTTACATCTATACTTTCACTCAAGCTGAACTCAATTTCGATTTTGAATCCGATTCAAGGAGTATCACAACTACGTGTAGACGACCTCGATAGTTTTGAGTTATCCAATTCGTGCATTAATATATCAAAACCTGGAATAGTGAAAACTCCGCACGCTGGAATTTCCATAAGCAACACTAACAAAGTCATAGTCGACAAAATCGCTTTAAATAGGACTGTGTTTTATCATATGCAGCCATTAATTCAAGCATCGGGAGTAGAGTCTCTGCTTTTCAATAACACAGAAATGTTTTTCGTCATCAAGAATGCAAAGAACCTAGTCGATGGCTACCTCCTCTACTTTACCAACTCGAAGTTAATATCCATTGACAATCTAATCATTGAATCGTCTGAGGTCTCACTCACCCAACTCCTGGACATTTCCGATAGCAGTGAAGCAAGTTTAAGCAACATTACAATGAGAGGACCAGGCGATAGACGACTAAGCCTACGCGGTAATATTTTTTCATTCAAGGATCTAGAAAAACTGACAGTAACGCATCTGGAAATCGAAAACCATGGGTTCCTGGGGCAGGCAGCCTTCGAAATGCAGATATTTGCTCTGAAAAATATATTGCACACCAAAATTCAACAGATAAATTTGACCAGCTCAACCTTTCGAAGCGATGGAGCATCATCTATTTTTGTGTACTCGACAGATGACGCGATAAACGGCAACGGAACTCTGCTTGCGAATTTCATAGAGTTAAACTTCGTAAATATCGATGGTACGACAATGGCTAACATTGGCTTTTTCGCAGTGGATTCGCAAAACTCAGCGACAGTGAAAGATTTTAGTGTTTCCAATGTCAATATCACTAGATCAACGTTAACGTCGAGCAATTTTCTAAATTTCGAAGCGAAGAAAAGCGCTTCGAATCTCCAAATATCAAACTTCTTCATTTCTAAGTCAAATATTCTTAACACAAAGATCCTGTCTTTCGAAGGGACAGACAACTCGAAAATTACGAATATCACTTGTGAGGACAGTTCTTTTCAGGGTGACGGATATACAAACTATTACTTTGTCGACTTGAAGGAAAATTCGATGACTGAAATAGAAGGACTAACGATTCGTAGCAATCAATTCAGAAAAAATCCTTTTATAATCATCTCAAAGTTGCCTCAGCATGTCTTGATCGTGGGAGCTGATATTACTAGCAATACCTTGATCGACTCGCCACTGATAAAAATGGAAAATTCGAATGCTGCCGAGAACGTGAAAGAGGTTGAGTACTCTGTATTATTTATCCAAGAGATAACCGTACGAGAATTGGTAGCAAATAATTCAAAGTCAGTGTTCGAGGTGGCAGGTCCATTTGTCTTTCTAGTAGACTCTACCTTCAAAGATATCGTCCTCAATTCAGGGACTCTCATTTCTTTTGGAGGAGTGAAATGGACAGCATTGGGCCTTAGCTCGAGCACCTATATATACAACAAGTTCAGCAAATATCCGAGGCTCATAGAATTTTTGGATTACAGCATACGGAGAGGTCAGAGGATAGGGTTTGACGATCCGATAGAACTACAGTATCGTGTCCAAGACAACAAGTTTGAAAATTGCTCAGTGAAATATAATGAACTCTTTATGGATGGTATGATTCACTCAATTCATTCAACAGGGTTAATAGAAATGACTGAGCTCAAGCATAGATTTGGGTTTGTTATCATAAATTCAAATTCACTGAAATCGATAGATACTGGAATGATTAATAACGCCCCGTTTATCTTCATTCAGTCAGCCGTGAACGTTCAAATTATTGGGAATCAAGTCATTGATATCGAAGGAAGAGCTGAAGGACTAGTAACTTTGGAAAAACTAGAATGGGCAAACCTTACAGTGTCTCAAAATGCTATCGAAAGATCTTCTGGACCAGGTTTTATGAAGTTGATCTCGGTGGCTGTAGAGAATTTGAACTTCTCAGGGAATTCAATAAGAGAATCCAATTTAGCAGCTCCTTTCTTGGTTTATTCAGTCATCAATCAAAATGGAGATCATCGTTTTTTTAATTTCAGGGACAATTTGATCGACAACTGCACATATTTGGAGTCTTCCAACGGCCTCATGTTGATTTCGATCCAACAAACTACTTTGGACGTCTCTTTGCTAAACACCACGATAAAAAATTTAAAAGCCACGCCTAGCACCAAATCATCTACATGGACAGAAGGAGGCTCTGCTGTAAAAATCATGATTGGAAATGCTCCACTGAGTTTGATAAACTCAAGCTTTGAAGTACTCGATTCTGACTCGAATATCGTTTTTTTGACCCTTCAGTCTCATAAACTCAGGATCTCAAATGTCAGTTTTTGGTTTTTCGGGAGATTTTCTAATGACATCATTGTCGCAACATCAAACGACGTGGTAGTTGAAAATTCTGCTTTCTTCGATGAAGTCTTTTTTTCGAGTGAGGATCATGTAGTCATGAGTCTGCGTAAAATGTACCCAGGTCCAAAGATTGCCAATATCTCATTCTTCAATAACCGATACAATTTCTACGAGACAAGCTCGAGTCAAGGGATTGAGTTCCATTACCCTTTGTGTAACACCACACTGCTGGTGAGAAATAATTCATTTAGGTCCAGTTCAAGCCTCGGAACCGGTAGTTGGATGACGTTTAAGAGAATATACTTCGACCAGTTTACTGCCTTAGAAAATGTTATTTCACTCGGCAATGCAGCCTCGGCTGGCAATTGGATCAAATTTTCAAATTGCAAAGGAAATGCGTCGATGAAAGACAACAAAGTTATTGTAAAAGGGGCGAACGGATTCACTTTCGCCAAAAACCTCTTAGGACTGGGCTTGAATCTATTCATTTCGGAAGTCCAAATTCTTCAGAATCACACCCAAAATGAGAGGGAGATACCTATTCAGAGCTCGTTTCAACTCTTAGATATTAATCAAGGTAAGGCTTCCCTCGAGAATATAGCGTTGAAAGACTTCGCTCTATCAGGCCCACTAATCTTGCTAAGAAACGACTTTCTGGAAATCACCTTGGAGGTGCAAAATGTCACTCTCTCAAATCTAAACCAAACTTTACCGAAGCTTACTCACAAGAAAGACCAAGCCCTAGGTGGCCTTATACTTTTAGCGGACTTTGATGATATGGTGAAACGAAATGATATTTTGATAAGTTTACTGAATTGCTCTTTTCAAAATATTAATATTGAAGGGAAAAGTGGGATATTACATTTTGGAACGAGTATAGATTACAATTTATACGTTATCAATACCGCGTTTTCGAATATTGCTTCTGACCAGGGACCTGCTATAAACTTGAAGACGGCACCGACAGAAGGCGGTGTAAGTCTTTATAGTGAACAAAGACTTGCCCTTCGAAATTGTTCGTTCGTGAATAACTCTGCCAGACAATTTGGAGGAGCGATCTATGTGCAAAGCGCTGAACTTCATTTCGAGAATGTATATTTTCAAAATAATACAGCGAATCAAGGGAATTCGGCCATCTTTTTATTAAACGTAACTGATCCGCACGAGGATATGAAGCTTATTCAAAAGAAGAGTAATTTGAAAGAAGATGAGATTAGACTTGGACTGTTGAAGTTTGAATTGAGCTTCAATAGCTACAATCATCGACTATATGAATTGACTGAGAATAAAGAACTGGTCATTGAGAACGTGACTTCATTAGAACTTCAATCCATGATGTTAAAGCTGAAGGACGCGCTTGGCAGGGAGGTATCTGATATCTCCTCTACGATCTCATTGGTTGCTCGTGTTACCTCAAGCAATCAAAGTCAATATAATTATAAAAATGGAACTCTTTCTACATTTTGTAAAGGGTCGGAATGTCTCATAAATGACCCTCACTTGCTTCTTGGAGGACACGCTGGAGATATTGATGTCATTTCAATAGATTACAGCTCCGAACTTTTTCATTTTAGATCTCGGATTCGAGTCATTTTTCGAGACTGTATTCCTGGTGAAATAAAGAACGATGCTACGAAAAGTTGTGTCCCTTGTCCGTCCGGCAAATACTCCCTTAAAACTATCGATACTGAATGCAAAAAGTGTCCAGCAGAAGCTCAAGATTGTTTTGGCAGCTCTATCATACTGAAGGTAGGATACTGGAGAAGAAATTACTCTACTGATTCTATTCACTCATGTGGCTCTATAGGCCCTGGAGAGCAGAGCAGATGTAGAGGTGAAGATGGACCTCTCTGTGAGAAAGGCTATATGGGATCGTTGTGTCATCAGTGCAATATGACAGATGGATATGTTAGAACAGGCTCAGAGACAAAAATTCAATGTGTCAGATGTCTTTCATCTACTCAGAACAATGGAGGAGCAGATTCTGCTGCCGCTCCTTCGGTATGGAAATTCTATGCTTCAGCTCTCCTTTTCTTCACAGCGTTTTTTGCTTTCGAAATATATTACATCCTAACTGCTATCAAATATGGAAAACTGTACTACGAAGCTGTAGCAAATGACCGATATCATGTCAAAATATCATTTGGCCCATATTTGAACCTCATTATCACGTATTTCCAAATTATTACTATTGTGAGTAGCTTCGAGGTTGAGACATTCAAATATTTATTCAGCTTCACTTCCATTCTGGGAGAGCCTTCAGCTAAAGTGTTCTTTTCTCTGGACTGTATACTTCTTCATTGGGGACTGCATCCTGAAAGTCTTCTTAGAGTTAAGGTGATTTTCTTGCTAGCAAGTCCAGTGTTAAAGTTTCTGGTTGTGATTGTGTATAATCTGATCAAAGGACTCAATAATGATCGCAAAATGACTATCATCGTTGCAGGGCTAAGCATGTTCCTCCTTGAACAGCCTCAGATAGTCAAAAAACTTATTGCTTACGTGCATTGCCGGAAACTTGTTCCAGATGATCCAAAGTCTTATGTGCTTGGTGATGAGTTTTTCGCTTGTGATGACGATGACTATTATTCTTTCAAAAATCATGTTGTCATTCCAGCTATCGTCTTCTTTTGCTTCCTACCTTTGGCTCTATTTCTCTTTCTCTATTACAAAAAGAAGCGAAACGATGATAGACTCGATACTGAATGGATGAGAAGAAGTATAGGAGTTCTCTACAATGGCTACACCAAAGAAGCCTATTACTGGGGTTTAGTCATGAATTATTCCAAAATTGGATTGATTATTCTCACTCAAACCTTCATTTACAATACTCGTGTGCTGGTTCTTCTGCTCGTATTATGGTTTTACGTCTATAAATCTCTCATGGCTAGAGTGAAACCATACTTGGAATTGGAACTCTTCTACGCTGAAAAATACTCATTGTATGCTTACCTGATAACAGTTTTCTGCTCATTCTTCATGATTCAGAGTGAAGATGCTGCACTTGATGTGTTCTGTGTGATTGTGATTGCAGTTGCAAATGTCATTGCGCTTGGATATATTGGCAAGCAATTAATTATCATTTCAAAGCAAAAAGGAAAGAAATTGAGAACCTACAAAGAGAAAGTTATGAGTCTGATCAAGAGGTGGTCCAAAAGAAAAAAACAAAGATCCGGTTCTGGCATTGATGAGAGTCTACTTAGTAATAGTGAAAGTATTGTCAGCTCCAGTAATAATTCTCTGCTAGAGAGTTCGTATGAAATTTTAGAACATGAAGCAGCTAAAAGAAGTGTTGCTTTATAGGATGTTAACTGAGGTAGTACAATTATATCTTTATTCGTTTTGAAAAAATATGTTTCAAATGAATGATCTGAATGAATAAGTAATTGGTGCCTATGTTTTTAAAATTTCACCTTTGAATGCTAATTTCTGAAGATTCGCTCAATATCTGCTTAAATAGTGGAAATGTCTGGAACTTATTGGGAGTAAACTTGGCAGTTTCCATTAAATTTATTTGGAGTCACCTCTTACACTGCTATGAGGTTCTCAACAAAAAACATCTTGCAAACCAAATTGCTCTATTTCGTTAAACAAATTCTACAATATAAATTTTGTTGATCTCACCTAACAATTAGCAGTTCAATCTCAGCGTTATTCGCAATACTAATCCACTCGAGGACTCACTTTGTTCTCAGAGGCCTCATAGCGAACGGTCCGGCCCGTCTGTACTCCTCTAGCTATTTGATTGCATCTCCTACCGCGGTTTGACAACTAAATTCATTTATAATAGTTTTAATGAATCATTCCCTTGCTATATTAATCATTTGAAAATCATTTTAGAAAAATCATAAATCAAATAACTTAACTCAATCATGACACTCCGCATTTTCTTAAAAGGACAGGTCCATGAATGGGACTCGGTCCCTGAAACCATAGAACGACTTCACGAAACTCTAGTCGACCGCTTTCCGATAACTCTCCCTCAGAAATACTCTCTCCATTTTTTTGATCTCCATGGATATAAGCGTGAACTCAAGGATAGCGAAGATTTTTCATTTTTTTATAACTTGGCAGGGAAGCTGAAACCTTTGAAACTCGAAATAGAGGATCAGCTCGCTGAAAAGACCGCTGTCTCTACAAATAGCCTTTTAGATAGCCTTTCCAACGCTCTCTTCAAAGAGCAACCAGTCCCAGCTCCGCTTTATCAACCTCAGACAACCATCATGAATAGCCAGCAAGGCGATATGCTGGTTGAAGAGCAAAAACATACTATTCCAGGTGCTGACCCAATGAATATAGAAGAAGAGAAAAATCGGTATGAAAAAATAATGAAACTTGAAGACGATGATTTTACTATCCGATTAAAACTGCGAGAAGAGATGAGAAATATGCTTCAAAATGAAGCTCCTTTCCTCGCTGAAATAATCGCTGATTACTTTGATCACAAAGAAGAGCCTTACGATGAGCCAAATCCGTACAAGGATACTTATCTCTCAAGCAATCCGGGCAAGAGGAAGTCAAAAGTTAACACAATCCATAAAAATGTGAGATGCTCTGTTTGCGGCGTCTTCCCGATCGTAGGTGTCAGATATCGTAGTACTTTGCTAGATGATTTCGATATGTGTGAGGATTGTGAAGATACCATAGATCATCCTTATCCTCTTATAAAAATAAAGCAAGAAGAGCACGAGATGCCAAGAGAGGAGAGAGTTAAACCGACCAAGAAACCGTTAACCAATTCGAAAATATCTGAGGTCGAAGATAAAAAAGGAAATAAGCTTAACATGACGAGTCTTTTCTCCAATCTCTCCCTCAATGACGTCGGGAATATAGCTGCTAAAATAGTCAAAGAAAATCCGAAGGAAGCCACCAATGAAATGATGAATCTGCTTGAGAAGTTCAATCATTTTAAAATAAAAAACTCTACCAAGTCTTTTGAGGAAGAGAAAGGCAACGGAAATGGGAAACAGCATGATGATGATGACAATGAAGGGAAAAGTTTCGGAAAAGGTAACTTAATGCATGAAGAGAACTCTCCTTCGAAAGGTACCAATGAGACGGATCCTACATTGGTGGACAAAGCGCTGAAACTTGAAGAACTGTTCCCTGATCGCAATTTTGATTACTTATATGCCTTTGTGAAAAAGCATGTCGACATGAGCGTCGAAGAGCTGACTAATCAGTTCTTCCTCCAGGAATCTAAGTAGTATGAATGTTATAAACTTTTCCGATTTGATGTAGTTAAATCAGCAAACAAATAATCATTGAGTCATTGAATATACCGGCATAGCCACGTATTATTTTCTCAATTTAGTCGATACATACATATCTCAAAATTAAAAACAAAAATCAGCAGGGCTCTGAATGGATAGGTAAGTAAAGTATGGTTTCTCTAAATTTATAACAGTTTGACAAATATATTGTGATCCATAGGCAAAACCTCTTTTATCACAAAATATTAAGAGATACCATGAAAATTGACGATTACGATTGAGATTATGGATATTGCAGATCAGAAACGCTATTTCTCGTTTCCTTGCTTAAGTGAATTCGAATGTTGGTGGTCTTTTTATAAATATACAGGGGATTTCTGTTTGCTAGAATCTTTTAGATGCATTCGACATGCATGACGATGCTCGTGTAGAGGCAAGATAGATTGGTTTGAACTTCAATGTCATTCGTAACCACCAAAAAATTTTTAATTTAACTCCAACAGCTGTTACCTGATCAAAATTCTGTGTTTTAAATAAACTAAAAGTTATAATACCTCGCTTAACACTGGCTCTTAACTTATGAACCTACGACAAAAACCTCCCAGTCATAACACTCTGCAGCTGATGCCTGCGACAAGAACAAAACCCGCTTCTTCTCTCGAGAAAACCAGAATAGGACTAGAAAACCCTTCGGCTTCGGTTACATCTCGAGGCGCCGAGAAATTATATGATTCAGTTGCGTCCAAAAACACGTTTTTGAAGGGGTTGGATGTCTCTACGAGCTTCTTGGAGAGAAACGCGAATATAACTACTACTACTATTTCGCCCTTGATTCAGGCTCCAACAACGAATGAAGAATTTGCAGCTCGGTCAAAATCATCTTCGAAAGGCCGAGATTCCACCTTGGCCCAATCAGCGACTCAGATAATGAAACACTCTTCCACAGCAGAGGAGATCAACTCGAGACTGGTTTCTCAACGGCAGCAGCATTCTCAGCTACCTCCAACAGCAAATGATTTTAATAAACGGAAGAAACTTGAAGCTTTCAATACTCCGAACAAAGAAAATACATTACAAATCCCTCGCAGTCTACCAAAACCTCATTCGAACACTCCAAAGGAGGATATCGCTAAACGTGAGGTTGTATTGCCTAAAGTCGAAATCAGAAGACCTCCAATATATAAAAATAAAGACCAAGCGAACCAACAGTCAAATGACTCGGACTCAGCTCTGCAAAAAACTGTAGAGAAGCGGCCTTGGAACATCCATAGGATGTCAGAAAATATCCAATCAGATTCATTAATCTCAAAAAATGACCTTGTAATTGAGTATAAACAGTTCAATCCGCTTCCAGCTACATTGGACCAGCCGGGTGCGATAAGCAAACTTATAAACTATGGAAATAATTCTGATTTTCAGCTAAAAGGTAACACGAAAAGCATATATTCTCACAAATCTTCGACACCTGAGCCAAGGGAATTGACAAACTACAAACCACCGACTATTTCATCAAGATCTTTTGGAGCAGTTTATGCATATAGCGCGAGCACGAACCAAGGAATAATAAGGGACTATAATGAGGATAGGACTACTACGATACTTGAATTAACCAAGCCGAATGATAAGAAGGGAGAGCCTTGGCCTTCTTGTTCATACTTCGGAGTTTTTGATGGGCATGGTGGGTATCAATGTGCAGATTTTCTCAAAGATAATCTTCATCAATATGTAATTTTCTCATTAGAAGATTTGTTATTGCAATAATCAATGGATTAGATTATCAGAGATCCGAATTTCCCGTCCAACCCGAGAGAAGCTATTATGAAAGGCTTCCAAGACGCGGAGAAAGAATATATTGACCGTGCTCAAGATCCTCTCAGATATCAAGCCGATTTTTCAGGTTCATGTGCTATAGTCTGTTTTATCATCAGTAAACAACCTATTATTGAGGCTTTAATTGCAACTGTTTCGGTTTCTTAGACGATATGTGCTACGTTGCTAACGTTGGAGATAGTCGAGCCATCTTGAGTCTTAGGGGTGGCGCAGAAGTAATCCCAATGAGTAAAGATCATAAGCCCAATGAAGAGAGCGAACGAAATCGAATCACAGAAGCTGGAGGCACGGTTTATCAGTAACACCCCTTTTCTTGACACAATTTAACTCGGTGCATTCTAAAGGCCTCAACCATTCCCAATGATGATGAGACATAATATCCCCTATCGCATTTTCCCAGGAAAACTATCAGTAAACGAATTCTCTTACCTTTGATGCTAAATAATTCCAATAAACTTCATTAGGTGAGCAGAGCTTTCGGAGATATTGAAGCTAAGCTTCCGAGATATGGTGGAAAGCCGAACGTTCTTATCGCTGTTCCTGAGATTAAAAGTTTCAAAATAAATAAACAACAAGATTTTCTAGTTCTTGGAAGTAAGAAGCTAAATTTAAATGAAAGTGACCTGATTTTTGATGCATCATAATAGGTGATGGAATATTTGACGTTATGAGCAATTTCGATGTTTCAAAATCGGTTTGGGACAGCACGATTGCGAGAGCAGAAAATTTGCATAAACAATGCGGAAGAGCCACTGACCGCATCCTAATAGACGCTATAAGAAGAAGAACTACAGACAATGTTACGGCAATATTGATCGCTTTTAAAAACTTTCAAGAGGAGTTGTTTCCACATCATTGTCCAAAAGACTTGGGAGTAACAGTTGTCGAACCTGATAACGATGCAATGAACGATAAGTCCCAGGCAATGAACGATAAGACTCATGCTATGGACGATAAGATTAATCAGAATTATCACTATATATCCAAGCAAGCAGATACTAGAGATTCATTACAAGTTTTCGCAAAGCGTGAAGAGGGTTATCAGAAGAAATTGAGTGAAACACAAGACATAAAGCAAACTACTACTAATAATACACCAGAAGAGTTGGCCTTTAAAAATCCGTTCAGATATAAATTGCAGAAAATTATAAGACCGAATATTCCAAACAACAAATAATTTGCGCTGAGTGGACGGAGGTTTTGTTAATAAAGAGAGAGCAATTCAAATTTTCCAAAGGTCAAAGTTTATAATCCTGAGTTGGAAATCGGACGACCAACCAAGTGTACTAAGATATCAGACTTCGATTAATATTTTTTTGTTTTTTAAAGAGCATAGAAGTGAACTTTATTTTTCGTTCTTTTTGATGATGTGATATGATTAAATTTTTATTACTACTGGCTTCCTTTCGTCAAAGTAATGCATTATGAAATTTGTTGTCGTCTTTTAGTAGAGTGTTAAGCGATACTGCTAAATATTAATGGGAAAATCAATAATTATGTGAAGGTAAAATAAAATCAGAAAACCGAAAGATTTCGAATATATGGCGCAACCAGACCATTCTATCCCTCAAATGAAATTCCATCAATCTTTTTTGAAGATCTATACAAAAAGGGAAAAAATTAGTGTAAGAGATTGAGTATGCTTCCATGCATTATCTGTGACCGATATCATTAATTTTCAATGTTGTGAGTGGCTAAAGTGTCAATACTCTTGGAGCATTAAAGAAAGATTGTAATATTAATTTATTCAGAGGATGTCGGTTAGAATTTTATACTATGATAATGTGTTCGTGCAAGAGATAGAGAATTAAAAGAAAATCTTTTTTTGGGTCTGTTGTTCAGGGAAGGCGGATAAAGATTTCATCTTCGATGTTGCATAGTAGATCTCTCATCCAAACCTGGCACGAATATCCAAAAAAAAAGGAAAATGAACCGATATGTACCAAATCGGATATTCATATCCGTTGACGGTTGAACAAATTTAAATTTTTCATTTAAGCTCGTTAGCAGATTTCTTTTGAAATAAAATTTAGAATTTCGCTGTCTCACTAAGTAAGAAGATGAGTTTCAGAGCCTCTGCTTTCACAAAGAGTCGACAACAGATTCCTCAGTATTATTCAAATGAATTCGATTCATTCGAAGATGATTGGAGAAACGACCCTTATGAACGTCAGCGGTTAGTCGAATCCTTCAAAGGATATGATGATCCTGACATCCCCACCCAACGATACTCTAAGGTCGGAAATCAGCTCTGCTTTTTATCCAAGAAGATAAGGAAAGAATCTCCTCAGCAAAAGTTTGGGCCTTATAACTATGAAAAAGCAAAAATATTCCAACAAAAGGCAGCGCTTAGAAATCTTCTTGAAGAAGTCGACGGAGAAAGTAAGGATCCTTTATGAAATGTGCCCTAACTCGCTTTCAAGAGAAAATTACCACAAAAGCATTCCACAAAACTCGAATGTGTCCTTTCCTCAAAACCGTAATCAACAATTTCTGAATGAGGTTATTAATTTGCTTTAACAGAACAGTTGCAAGCGTGGAGACGAGTGTACTTTTGCCCATTCTCGAGCGGAACTAAGGGAACCTCCAAATCTTGAGAAGACGAAAATGTGCCAGATGTTTTTGACTGGAAAATGCTATAATGGAAAAAACTGCAAATTCGCCCATAGCGAAGCAGAGTTACGCTCCACACCAGAGTTCTATAAAGCATCATTGTGTATTGCATATCAAATGGGCAATTGTGAGATGGGAAGCCTTTGCAGATTCGCACATGGAATAGAAGAACTATCCACAATGTATTATTTTTTTTTTTACAATAGAAAAGACTTAATTCCTACGGTTAGAGATAAATCTTTCTTGTCTCCCAAACGATCCACTGGCAAAAGCAGTGTCGTCTATCAAGAGGAACAAAACACACCGACTATTGACTCTCCAGGAAATAGCTCCATGGGAGATTTCCCATGCGAAGACGGTGGATGTATATTTTTTCGTTGATATTTCTTTAAACTAATAAATCACAAAAAGTTGCTGATGATGTTTCCTTTGGACCAAACAAAGCGGATCAAAATATTTCAGACAATGAGGAGTTTGGTATTCTCGGAATAAAGTCCCAGCAAGACAAAGAGAATACTGACCCGAATGGACACAATCCTTTCCTTCGCCGTCTGAATGCGACTGGTGCAAGTGCCTATATAGTCTCTGATGAAGTACTAACTTTTACTTTGTTAATTTCTCACTTAAATACGCGTAGGTGTACTCAATTGATGCGAGTCCCGAAAAGCAAAGGAATATTTATGAATATGAATCCCCCTCTTTTAAAGCAGCATGGAACAGAAGCTAATTCAATTCCAGCTTAAATCGGGAATCTCATTCAAGCTATTTATGAAAATAAATCTAGACTACTTATTTGATTTGATTTTGATATTGATATTGAATATCTTATGTTGATTTATTACAACTGATGCACAAAATATATTTTAAACCTCAAAGATTTTAAGGCCTATGGCTGCCATTTTCCAAATAGACCAAATTCTTCTGTGAAAAGCCAAAGTATCTGCATATTGTTAGTGGAGATGGTCTGTTTTCTATTAAATAGTTAGGGAGTTGAACTTATGTGGCAATGGTGAGAGCAAAAACCAATCTTGAGTATTAATTGAGTTTTTTTGTACTATGAGGGAGTGTTTGGAAAAACTTTAGGCATTAGATGGAGGATTGAGTAAGTAGCTTTAATTTTGAATCAAAAACTGAGAATTTCGGCGAGATTAGATTTTCATAACTATTTAAATAGTTGCTTGTAGTAAAACCCACAAAAAAGTGAAGGATGGAATTTGAAATTTTCAATCTTATTAGTAAATAAATGGTCTTGTCTAGAGTAGAAACCTTATAAATTAAAATGTCGGCTTGATTCAGAGTCAACTGTTCAATAGCATTAATGCTTATGTGTATAGATCAGAAAGTAGCTTTTAGGAAGTGTTTAATTGTATACTAATGAGAATTGATAGACTTGCATACCTACATACCTATGGGCGGCAATCACCCTGTAAGAGGTTCATAATGTCAAAGCAAACGTTCGTTATTCAGGTTCTTTACGCATTTACTCTTGGTATAAACCAGATATTTTATTTGGATTTCAAAGTGCATTACATTACTTACATCAACAAAAAATTTTTTTATTATTCATTATTATAATTATTAACCTTTTGAAACGATATAATCCTGAGTGACAAAAAGGAAAGGAGCCGCTAAAATTTCGTTTTGTCAAAGAGTAAGTGTATTAAAAATTGAAGCCCTCTCAAAGATATAGTTCAACCCCCAAATTTAAACTGAGATTTATTTGCCTCAATGCAATATGCGAACGGATTTCCAAAAACAAAAGTGAATTGCTAATTGTGTAATCTAGAGCTTACATTTTTTTCTTTTGTTCAAGCAAGACAATCACAACTTTCAAGTAGCATCCAGCTGCATGATTAAATCCGAAATCTTATGAATCCCTTGAGATTAGTAATTCGATC